>ERZ1034998.111-NODE-111-length-53995-cov-9.576177_pt1 | contig 53995 bp, 62 predicted proteins | sample MGYA00520621_ERZ1034998 | MGnify/ENA primary metagenome ERZ1034998 (study PRJEB33766, sample SAMN09781748) | gut metagenome | biome: gut microbiome | host: Homo sapiens | place: Madagascar | study: EMG produced TPA metagenomics assembly of the PRJNA485056 data set... | reverse complement strand
TTTCGATTTTCATTGGGATATTGGCTTTGCTGATGTCCTTTGGCAGCTTGATATTAGCGTTGCTTGCCTTTCTCGATAAGAGAAACAAGCGCAAATAAAAATGCCTACTCTGTCGCAACCAGAGTAGGCGTCTCAATTTAGAGAAACAAGCTAGCTCGGGGAACTCCACCTTTTGGAGTGGGGCTCCTGAGAGGCATCTGTTGGAGCAGATGCCTCTCTTTATGTTTAATATATCACAAGCATCGAAGTATTTCAACTTCATTTTTACTGATTTCGGAACTGGTTCAGCCTGTCTGCAAGCTTCTGGTCTTTATCCGGATAAAGATGCGAGTACGTGTCAAGAGTAGTCTTTACGGATTCATGACCGAGACGGTCTGCAATTTCCAGAGCAGAGAACCCGAGCTCTATGAGCATACTTGCGTGGGAGTGCCGCAGATCGTGTACCCTGATTGGCTTCAGACCTACCCTTTCTGCGACCGTTTTCATTTCTTTTTCCAAAGCTGTCTTGTGAAAGTAAAATATCCTGTCGTCCTTTTCAATCCCGTACAGCCTTGCAATGTATTCCTGAATTTCAACGTACAGGAAATCGGGAATAGAGATACACCTTTTTGATTTTGGGGTTTTAGGCTCCAAAAACATTTCCATGCTGCGAATTTTGGCATAATTCTTGTTGATATCGATTCTTCTGGACGGGAGAATATCTGCAGGTGTCAGTGCAAGAAGCTCACCTGAACGCATACCTGTATAAAACAGGATATCAAAAGCGAGTTTCATGGAAGTTTTGCTGACAGCCTGTGAAAATTTCTCGTACTCAGCCTGAGTCCAGATGTTCATTTCATCCGCCTTGCTCTTTCCCATACTGCCGGCCGCCTTGCAAGGATTGATTGGGAGGCGGTAATGAGATACAGCATAGTTCATTATTGCGGAAAGCTGGTTGTTCACGGTCTTCAGATATGTCTGAGAGAATAATTTGCCATCATCATCCCGATGGGAGATAAGTTCATTCTGCCACTTTCTGACCTTTATCGCATCAATATCACACACTTTCTGCCTTCCGAAGTAGGGGAGCAGCTTCGTGTCGATAATAAACCGCTTGTTCTCCATTGTGGTAGGTTTCAGGCGGTGTTTCATATCTTCCAGATAATTATCAACGAGGGAAGAAAAGAGTATGTCGCTTGAACTGCTTTGCTGATCCATGAAGGACCTTTCATACTCCTTTGCTTCCCGCTGCGTGTCAAAACCTCTTTTACAGATGTGTTTTCTTTCGCCAGTCCAGTCTACATAATAGAAGTTGGCATACCACATCATTTTTCCATTTTTTAAAGTATATTTATATGCCGGCATGCCGCACTCATTTCCTTCCTTTGCAGATTATTATCCTCCGAAGTGGAATTCTTTCTTATACTTCGGCTTTTCGTATTCTATTCCCATATAGTGATAGTATGACCGCTCCATAGCCTCCAGAGTGAGCAGATCAATCTCTCTGGCAGAGAGGATTCCGTCATTCTTCCTGTGTGTCCGGATTCGGTAGAATTCGGACCGGGATTCCTCGTCGAGCTTGGCCAGTCTTTTTTCAATTTCTTTTTCAAACTCCGGATCGTAGATATTATCTTCCTCCTCTGCCTTACGGTGCAGCTCGTCCATGGCTTTCTGCCGGAGAGCATTAAGAGCATCTGCAGATTCGGAATGGTATTTCTGCGTTCTAGTGTAGCTTTCGACTGTGTCGCTTATCATTTGTGAGGTTTTATCTGGGTTATGCATAGTTGTCCCCCGTTGCAAAATTACACCATCAAAATTGTATTTACAGAAAGAATCATCTCTGTCGTGATGTTCAAATATTTCATCGTTTTGCGGATCCAAATAATAGCTCGTGATGGTTTTCCAATTAGGCGACAATTCTTTTTTCCAACAGATACGTCTGTTGGCTATATCAATAAGAAATAATTTAGCTGAATCATCGTATGGAGAATAGGCGGTTTGAAACACAGCATATTCTCCGTCGTCGGAAATTCCGCACGCATGTATGTATGCGTTGGTTTCGAGCTGATACAGGGGCATATAATTAGAATCGACAATGGCAAAAAGCCCGTGATAAGCCTCTTTCAAAGGCATAAAGCAAGCTATCGTATTTGTATGAGATAAGATAAAGTTAACTTCATACCTACTACAATGTAGATGGTGATTGTATAGTTCTCTTTGGATATCTTCGGTGTTCATTTCTTTCCTTTCCTCCTCCGGTACCACTCGAAGGATATTATTTTGCTTTTTTCATAGGATCATCTGCTGCAACAGGATGATATAATTGTTCGGCTTCAGCTTCATATTTTTTAATCATGTCAATCATTTGACCAACGACCCAATGCTTATCTAATTTGGTTAGTTGATTGTAGTAGGAAATAACCTCTTTTTCCTCATCAGTTGGTTTGTTGATATTATCAGTTCTGCCCAATAGGTAGTCAACAGATGTATGCAAGGAATCCGCGACCAAAACGAGATGTTGCAAGCTGGGAATCTCTTTTAAAAACCAGGAGTCAAGAACTGCTTTTTCTATGCCGGTTTCTTGGGATAGTTCCTCGGTTGTTATTTTTCTGGTATCAATTAAGTCTAAAAAAGCAGAACGACACCCTCCGTCGCTCAATATTCCCTTATTAAAATCGTCCATGTTATAGGTGGACACATTAGATATCCCAATTAAAAAATCTAATGGTACATTAAAATATTCACATATCTTTAGTTTGATTTGGTCATTGGGGCTGCTTTTTCCGCTTTCGTATAATGAAACTGTTGATTTTACAATTCCAAACACTTTGCCGAATTCTTCCTGCGTCATGCCGGATGTAGTACGCAACATTTTGATGCGGTCAGCTATAGTAGCCATAACATATGCCTCCTCTTGTTGAAAATTCTTAAACATATTATACTATACACCTCCACAAAATTAAACAAAAATAAGAAAAGTTGAAAAAAGTTCAACTTACCTATTGACAGCAAATAAAAGTTGAAGTATTATAAACACAAGTTGATGAAACTAAAACAGGAAAGGAGTGATTTGATGAATCTTAAACTTTTGAAAGATGAGCGAATCAAACGAGGCTATACGCAAAAGTATATGGCTGAACAGCTCGGTTTCAAAGATAGAAGCAGCTATTGTCTAATCGAAAAAGGGAAAATTTCCGTCGATATCGACCTTGCAAATAAAATTGCAACTATTTTGAATTTGTCGCGCCAAAAGACCTTTGAAATTTTTTTTGCTTCACAAGTTCAAGAAACTTCAACTTAGTTAAATTTTAGTTCAAACGGAGGGAAAGATAAATGGGAACAAATCCTACAAAGGCGGCTGACAATATCTACTGCAAGTGCAGAAAAGAGGCCGCGAAATACAACGACAGGCTACATTCAAGAGAAGGCGCAGCAGAGATGCTTGGCTATAGCGCCTCATCACTTGCTGGATGGGAACTTGGAACAGATAGACCTTCGCCGGAAGCGGTAATGTTGATGTCAGAGTTTTATAATGCCCCAGAATTGAAAAATCACTATTGTAGGGAGATATGTCCGCTGGGAAACGAAATTCCCAAAGCGGAGCTGGCAGATATGGACAGGATTACGATTAGAACTCTTTCGGCTTTTCGGAAAATTGGAAAAACGAGAGAGACTCTTCTGGATATCACGGCAGATGGTGTGATTGATGAAAACGAGAAACCTCAGCTTGAAGAGATTTTGAAGAACCTGGAAGAGGTAGAGGAAATCGCACAGAGCATGAGACTCTGGATTAAAAAGAATCTGTAATAAGAGGAACTGATAACAGAGAGGTTCGAAAGGGTGGCGGTATCATTGGACCGAGCGAAAAGCGAGGACAGTCCGGCGGTGCAATTGTCTGAATAGGCTTCACGAGTACGACTCAAGCAGATTCAAACATCTGAAAGCACTTGCAAACAAATGATTTCATGTGCAAGCAGATGTAACACAAGTGAAAACAAATGATAGCAAGTGCAGGCAAATGTCCCCGATATACGAGAATCGATATACGAGAATCGATATACGGGAATCGTATATTTGCTCGGAGCTATGAGCTGCTTGCAACGGAAGGAGGCACGACATGCTTGGCAAAAGAATAGCTGAACAGCGGAAGAAGCTTGGATTGAGCCAAGAAGAACTGGCAGAGAAGCTGAATATATCCCAAAAGAGCATCAGCAAGTATGAACTGGGAGACAGAAAACCACAGTACAAGGTACTCGTCAGGATGGCTGAATATTTCGGTGTAACCACAGATTACCTGTTGGAACTGGATGGTGATGGAAACGCCATGCTTGGTAAAAGAATAGCTGAATTGCGAAAGGCCTGCGATATGTCGCAGAAAGAACTCGGGGAAAAACTAGGATTATCAGCAAGCGCAATCGGTATGTATGAGCAAGGTAGGAGAGACCCAAGTAATGCAATGCTGATCGGCATGGAAAAGCTGTTCGGTGTAACGGTTGATTACTTACTGGGATCAGAGGACCTTGGAAGAGCATCCATTACCGACTGTGGAAGTATCATCAAAGAGCTTCGCAAAGAAGCCGGTATGACACAGGAAGAACTTGGAGAAAAGCTAGGAGTTATTAAGCAGACAGTCAGCAGTTGGGAGAAAGGCATTTCCGAAGTCAGCAACGACACGCTGATTACACTGTCGAGGCTGTTCGGAGTTACTACAGACTATTTGCTCGGCTTGGAGGGAAGAGACAGCATGGAAATCAAGGAGAAAAGCAATGAAATTGTTCATAGGATTGGGCAGAATATCAAAAACCTAAGAGAGCGGAAAGGGATGACACAAAAAGAACTTGCAGCTGCGCTGGGTATTACCAGATCGGCACTATCCACATACGAGGTAGGAATTAGAGAGCCGAATCATGCAACCACAATCGCCATTGCAAAGCTTTTTAATGTGACACTTGATGAGCTGGTAATGAAGGAGTTGACACCGCCGATTCCGATGTATGCACGGAATCTGGCATATCTGCGAAGAAAGCATGGAATGACGCAGGCGGATGTCGCGAATTTGCTTGGGGTATCTAAAGCGACATCATGCAAGTATGAAAACGGAGATGTAGAACCAAACGTAGAGCAGTTAATCAAGCTGGCAGAGTTCTTCGGGGTAACCATGGACCAGATTATCAAACAGGATTTATCGCAGGAGGTGAGCGAATGGAAGCAGTAAGAACCGCACCGAGACCATTTCTGACCGTAAAGGAAGTTATGATTTTGCTCGGTTGCAAAGAAGACTTTGCGTACAAGACGATGCGCAGAATCAACAAGGAAGCGGAGGGTAAAGGCTATATAAGTATTGGTTCCGGGAAGGTGAATAAACGTCTGTTTGCGGACAGGCTGCAGATTCCGGAGGAGGATATTGAGCAGGCAATTATGTATGTAGCCCAGACGGGAGGTGAGGAAAAATGAGCTTTTACAGACAGTGTCCACTCTGTGGTTCAAATCTTGATCCGGGTGAGAGATGCGATTGTGAACAGGAGGCACAGAGAGAAAAGAGCGAAAGACAGAAGATGTTTTTTGTGGGAAAAAACGGGCAGATTACATTCGCAATGAAGGAGGCAAAGGTACTTGAAAATGCTGTGGGTTAAATTACAGGTGCTGGTGATTATGACGCTAATGCTTTGCTCGGCGTTTGTTTCAACTCATAATGCCAGTGCTGATGAACAGGCGCAGATGCCGGAGGTCAAGAATATCTGCCCGGCAAGAGCACCATTAAATGAAGTCTGCATTTTGAGTGAAGATGCGGAATCGGACGAAGCGATGCGTGTTCGTAACTTCGATGAGAGAGAAATTTATTCTTTGACGAAAATAGCGATGGCTGAGGCAGAAGGTGAAAGCACTGAAGGGAAGGCACTGGTAATAATGGTGGTGCTGAATCGAGTATCTTCCGAGGAGTTTGCCGACACAATCGAAGACGTGATACATGAGCGGACGAGTGACGGCGGGTGGCAGTTTACGTCAATGTATGACGGCGGTCGATGGTATACCACTGAACCAACGGAGGATTGTTATAAAGCCGTTGAAATGGTTATGAATGGCTGGGATGAAAGCAAGGGGGCTTTGTATTTCGAGAGAACATCTGCTGAGGAAACATGGCATAGACGGAATCTGGAGTATCTCTTCTCAGAGGGAAATCACACATTTTATAAATAGGAGGCGGACATTTGAAAAATCGTAAAGTGAAGTATCTGACAGAAGATGGAAAGGTAAAGGTTTACTTGATGGTTGAGCATGAATCGGCACTGGATAGAATAGTCAGGATTGCCTTAGAGCTGTTTTACAGCTTTGCAGTGAGCTATTTTGTTGGGACATGGGCTATTGATTACGCATATGAGGAGAGAGGGTATTTCGCAATCGGCGGAGAGTATCTGCTTATCGGAATGACATTTGCAGCCTGCTTTTGGGCGATACGGAACTTCTTGGAAAGGCGGTAGAAATGGAGGTAACTAAACAGGAAGAGGAAGAACTGCTTGGATGCGAGATTGGTGACGGACTGTTTAAGGACGCTCTTGCCTACGCAAAGAGGAAACAGCAGTATTCCTACGAAAGAGAAAAGCGACCGGTAATCCTGCAACATTGGTATCTGGTTAAGCTTACGGAAGAGTGCGTGAGAGACTTGACTTTCTCAAAATACACAATGGATTTATGCGAAACGCGGAACAATATAGAAAAAGAGCACTTGGTCAATGCCGAAGCGCCCCTATAAGCAACTATATTGTACCACAGCAAACCGCTTTAAATCAATAGATTTTTATTATTATTACGGAGGTACATATTATGCAGAACAAAGAGCTTGCTGAAATACAGCAGAAATACGCCGGATGCAATCTGCTCATGCCGGCATCAACAGAGGTACAGCTTAATCCTTTCTACAAAATCACAGTGATGGAGGTTCCTGTGGATTTATCAGAAAACAGCGGGGATGTATTCAAGGTCGGTGCGGTGAAAGCCGGGCAACAGAATGGACGAGACATTTATGTTGATACATTTTCTCCTGCGAAACCCCTTTTAATGAAACTGGCGGCAGCCGCCGGAATTCAGTTCGACCCGGAGCACACATACGGCACGAGGGTTGATCAGAACACATACAAGGCAAAGGCTTTTGGTGCTATGCGTATGCCGGATGGAACGGGAAAGACACATGCAGATGAGAAGGTGATTTGCCTTGACGATGAAGAGGCTAATTACAGACTGGAGTTTATGGACAAATCTATTAAGGGAATCACTGACGAGAAAGCTGCGAAGGCCGCGGCTGAAATGTTCAAAGGAAAGTGGGTTGATGCTGTTAACAAGTGGGGGAAAGCCTGTAAGGCATACATAATTGATGATTGCGACAGAGAGAAGTATATCTCAAGGTCGGTGCTGGTGAATATGACGCTGTTAAGAAAGACAGCGGCTGAAAAGGCTATGACTGGTGCTATTAATCGTGTTATCAGAGCTCTCACTGGTCTAAAAAGTCAGTACACGAGAGCCGAGCTTGAAAAACCTTTTGCTATACCGCGAGTCACATTTGCGCCTGATTACACGGACGCGGAGGTTAAGAGAGTTCTCCTGTCGCAGGGCATGAATTCAATAGGCTCCCTGTTTGGCGCCAATGCGTTTCCGGCTTCATCCGCACCTGCACTTGAAATGTCAGCGTCCAACTCAATATTCAATCCGGAAGAGTTTACAGATAATCCGGCTTTCGTAAGCGAGGCGGCCGAAAGCGTGCAGACCCCGCCAACGGAAAAAAATTGGTTTGAAACAGAAACTTCCGGGGCGGAGACTGCGCCATCGCCAACGCAGGAGCAGAAAGCCACAGGGTATGTATGTGCCGGATGCGGAACTTCAATTAATGAGAGAGTGTATGAATACTCGCTCAACAAGTTCGGAAGTCCTCTATGCATTAAGTGTCAGAGGGGGGCTGGTGAATAATGAAGATTATCAAAATTACAACACAGCTTGAAATGACAGTGCATGAGTTCCCAACAGGAACGCATGAGGAACAGAATAATAAGCTCCAGGAGCTGATAGGGAATGACTGCAGATTATATGAGCATGTGATGCCAAAGCGATTATATACAGAATTACACCAAATGGACCATCCGACTAAGGTCAAGGGGCAGTGCGTAAGTATGCTAATTGACGAGGAGGGATTGTTGAAAGAAGTAATCATCCCGAATCTCATAGGCAGTTACCTTTATGAAACTGATAAACACAATATTCCAATAACAGGAAACATACTGATTGTTGGGGAAGAATGGACCGGTGATGGCATTGATTTTTGCGGCATTGAGGAATCGGTATTTAAGATATTAGAGCTGCAGCTAAATAACATGATTATGGCGATGAAAGCCACAATGGAGGTGTTGAAATGAAGATATTACATACAGCAGACTGGCATCTTGGAACATTCCGAAGCCCAGTCAAGGACGGAGTAAATCTCCGAACAGAGGACACGAAAAGATGTCTGGATGAACTGATCAGAGTGGCAGGAGAGGAAAGACCGGATTATTCACTTGTATCTGGAGACATATTCCATTCTGGAAAGACATGGTCTGACAGATGCTGTGAGGAAATTGTCACAGCAACTCATTATATCAAGGAGCTTGCGGCAGTATCTAAGCATGTAGTTGTTATGCGAGGCACCCCGAACCATGACGGAATAGGGCTGTTCAATGTACTTGCTCAGACGTTTGAGCCGTTTTCCAATGTGAATATTGTGATTACCCCACAGGTAATTCCTTTTGAGGATGCGGATATCGCACTGATTCCGGGATTTGACCGAGGAATATTCAGAGCAAACCATCCGGGCATTTCTGCTGACGAAGAAAATCTGGTATTTACCGAGGAATTATCCAATATCGTGACCGGACTGAAAGCACAGTGCTCTCCAGAAAAGAAAAGTATTCTGATGGCACATTACACGGTGCCTGGATGCAATACCGAGAGCGGACAGACAATGATGCTCACACAGTTTGAGCCAATCATTCCGCAGGAGGCTTTATTGGCGGCCAATTACAATCTGGTTGCTTTAGGACATATTCACAGACCGCAGAAGATAATGCACAGAGACTGGTACTATTCCGGTGCGATAAATGCCATGAACTTTAATGATGAGGGACAGCAGAGGGGCTTTTGGATTCACAACTGGCACGAGCTGGGAACATGGCAGAGTATTTTCCATGAAACACCTATCAGAGAGTTTGCGACCATTGAACTCAATGATGATGATGTGACACAGATAAATATGCAGGCTATGGACTTTGTAGCTACACAAAAATGGAGAGGCGAAATTGACGGCAAGATTGTCCGCGTGCATTACAGCTGTTCCGCAGAAAACAGCAAGGCATTGAACACTGCAGTTCTTGAAAAGGAACTGCTTGATGATGGGGCATTCATGATATGGGAGATACTTCCAGACAAGATAGATGAATTTGCCAACAGGACACAGCTTGAAAACACGACGGATCCGGAAGCAAATCTCATTAAGTATCTCGAAGAAAAGCAGTTTTCACAAGAGAAGATACAGGAGCTTGTGCTGAAGGCAAGACCGATCATTGCGGAAGCAGAGGCAAGCAATTCAAAAACTGCCAACAGCGGAGCATTTGAGCCGGTAGAGATTGCAGTCAAGAACTACCGTAACTATGAAGAGGAAACCTTTAATTTTGAGGACATCACATTCTGTACCATCAACGGTCAGAATGGAGCAGGAAAGAGCAGCTTATTCATGGATGCCATTATCGACTGCCTCTATGAAGAACCGAGAGAGGGAGTGATAAAGGATGATTCCGGAAAAGCACCATGGCTGAGGAATGACGAAAGCGTCCGGTCTGGCTCGATAATGTTCACATTCCGCATAGGCGAGAAGAAGTATCGTGTTACACGAACTAGAGCCCGTTCCGGAAAAGGCACACTGAATATTTCACAGTTTATCGAGAACGAATGGCAGGACTGCTCAAAGGAACGATACAACGACACACAGCAGGAAATCCTCAATATTCTCGGCATGGACAGCTTTACTTTTAAGTCCTGTGCATTGATCATGCAGGACCAGTACGGATTATTCTTGCAGGCTAAGCCAGAAGAAAGAGTGGAAGTGCTTGGCACGCTCCTCGGTCTTGGGATTTATCAGTCAATGGAGAGGATTGCTTCTGACAATGCGAGAATGAACGGGGCGAAGAAACGTGAATTGGAACAGGAGATTACTATTCATAATGTGACGATAGCGGAATTCGGTAAGCCGGATGAAGAACTGGAGGCCTGCAGATTAGAACTGGCAGAGCAGGAACTCAGACTGCAGGAGAAAGTCAACGAGAGAGACCAGAAGAAGCTTATCCTGTCGCATCAGCAGGAAGCCGTAGAAAGACGGAAGAAAGCCCTTGCAGCTGTCACAACCTTGCAGGCTAAGAAGATGGTTACAGAGCAGAATAGAGCCACACAGCAGGCAATCGCCGACAGCAGTGCAACAATTCTTTTCGAAAAGACCGAAATTGAGGAGAAGATTGCAGAGAGAAACAATCTTCTGAAACGGGAGCTGGAGCTTGCAGGACAGTCAGCACTCTATACATCGAAGAAGCAGGAAGTAGAGAATTATGCAAGACAGGCGAAAACAGAGCAGGAAGCCATTGCAAATCTTAAGAATGCTTTGCATGACAACCAGAATATGATGAATTCCATGATACTGGATTCTGCCAATGACGGAGAGGTCAGAAAGAAAGCAGAGGAATACAGCAGGAAGAAGGCTGAACTGGAAGCTATGCAGGAGAAAGCGGTCGCATACCAGAAAGCAAAGACGGAATACTCTGCGGCGATTTTTCATGACAGCGAGACAAGATCAAGCTTTGTGGGAGAAAAGCAGGCGGCAGACGAACGGAAGCTTGTCCTTGAAAAGAAGGTTGCGATTTTGAATGAATCCGGATGCGTTGATATCGAGAACGCACATTGTAAGTTTTTGCAGGATGCCATTGAGGCTAAGGAAAAGCTGGCTATGCAGGAAGCCTTATATGCAGATATTGAAGCCCGGAGAAATGCAGAGGTTGCGAAGACTGCGGCAGAGATCGAAGAGAAGAAAGCTGCTATGGAAGCTGTCGGGTTCGATTTGACCGCATTATCCGCACTCCAGAGTGAATGTGCGACATTGCTTCCGTATGTATCACAGGTTGAAGCAATCAGTCAGAGAGAAAACCAGTTAAGCCTCATTAAGGCAAAAATTGAGCATTTGAAGTCTGACATATCCAAAGAGGAAAACAGGCTCGCTGAGGTCAAATTAAAGGGCACACAGGCAGAAACAGAACAGAATATATATGCGAAAGCGTTTGAGGAGCATGTATATGTGATGAGCGCCATTACAGCTCTGGACCCATGGGTTGAAAAGGAGAAAATGATTCCGGTTGCAGAGGAAAGACAGGCAACAGCTTTGAACAGAGTATCGGAGCTAACCGCAGAGCTTGTTGGCATTGATGATGAAATCAGAGAAAGACAGGCAGAAGCAGATAAGGAAATTCTTGCAATGGCAGGAATTGAGGAAGTGCAGGCGGTTGTGAATGGTATGGAAACAGAGGTCAATGCCATCAACAGCATGGTTAGAGAGAGGCAGATGCGTATAGGTGCCTTACAGCAGAAAGCGGAGCAGATCATCAAGCTGAAACAGGATATTGCGGCATTGCAGGAGAAGCAGGTGGAATATGCCAAAGAGACTGCAGATTACGACACCTTGAAGGTCGCATTCAGCCAGAGTGGTGTGCCACATCAGATTATCAGATCAATTATTCCACAGCTGACAGCAACCGCAAACACCATTCTTGGTCAGATGACTGGAGGCAAGATGGGTGTCGAGTTCAGACTGGAACGATTGCAGAAGAACGGCAAGGAAAAGGTATCTTTGGATATTTTCATTGAAGAATATGGAAAATCCGTTCTTCCATACCTGTCAAAATCAGGTGGAGAGAAAGTTAAGTCTTCCCTCTCGGTAATTCTGGCACTTGCGGAAATTAAGTCTTCCTCTGCAGGAATACAGCTCGGAATGCTTTTCATTGATGAACCGCCTTTTCTTGACGGAGAAGGCATCCAGGCATACTGCGATGCGTTGGAGACGATTCAGAATAGATATCCTGATTTAAAGATTATGGCGATTACCCATGATCCGACGATGAAAGCAAGATTCCCACAAAGCGTGGATGTAATAAAGACAGAAAATGGCTCAAAGGTCATTTATGAATAAAAGCATGGGGCGGCATACAATCCGCCCCGGCAAAATGAAAGGATGTGGTTAATAAATGCCAAACAGATTATTAAGGGAGTCGATTTGCAGGTCGGAGTCCATTGATGCTCTGTCATGGTTCGAGGAAGTTCTCTTTTATCGCCTGATTGTAAATTGTGATGATTATGGGAGATTTGACGGGAGACCGGCTATCATCAAAGGTTCGCTCTTTCCACTGAAGGATGTAGCCATAAAGGATATTGAGAAAGCTCTCAGCAAGTTGGTGGCACTGGACATGGTAGTGGCATATGAGGCGCAAGGGAAACCTGTGCTACAGCTGCTGACATGGGATAAGTACCAGACGAAAAGAGCTATGAAAAGCAAGTATCCGGCATTTGATAACAATTACAAACTTATGTATGCCAATGCGAGCAAATGTTCCGTTCCTGAAGTTACGGAATCGGATGAAGACGATTGCCACGGACAAACAGCTTCGGTGACACCGGCAGAACCGCCGGTAATTGGAATAATGTTGAACACTGGAGAGGAGTATCCAATCACGCAGGGATACATCATGGAATTGTCAAAACTGTATCCGGCGGTTGACGTGATGCAGGAACTCAGGGCAATGAAAGGCTGGTGTGATGCAAATCCTAAAAAACGCAAAACATCCGGCGGAATAAAGCGTTTCATTAATGGCTGGATATCGAAGGTTCAGGACAGAGGCGGAACACCTGGATATATACAGAACCATAATCAGACAGCCCAGCAGTCAGGTATCTCGGAATATGCTGAAATGGCTAGGAGGTGGGCTCAGGATGACAAAGCCTGAATTTGCGATAATAGCAGTTGGCATTAAGTCGGCTTATCCGGCATCGAAGATACTTGCGGATGACGCTTCGATGGAGTTCTGGTACACGATGTTAAAAGACCTTAATGGAAAAGTCGTTGAGAATGCGGTAATGGAGTACATAAGCACAAGCGTTTATCCACCGAATATTGCAGAAATAAGAAAGCTGTGCATTGAAAGATGTAAACCGCCTGTCCTCAGTTTTGATGAAGCATGGGGAATAGTCCAAAAGGCAATTTCAGATTACGGATGGTATCATCCGCAGGAAGCATTTGCAACAATGGATGAACTCACATTATCGGTGGTTAAAAACTTTGGATGGAGCAGACTGTGTCAGAGCGAAAATCCGACAGCGGATAGAGCTAATTTCCGTGAAGCATACGAGGCAAAGGCAAGGGAAGCAGTGTACAGTAAGATGTTACCGGAGTTTGTATCAAACGAGAAGCGGATGCTGCAACAGAGGCTGGTTTCTCATATTGAAGCTCAAGAAGCTCCTGCGATAGAACAGAAAGCTAGTTCAAAATTTTCAGAACTCACACAGGAGCAGAAGGAGAAAAGAGCTCAACAATTTGCAGAGATTAGGAGGCGGTTGATGGGTGGCAAAAACGAATGATGAGATAAAAGGCACCGAAAAGGAGTTCTTAGACCTGTTCAATTTTCTATGTTACAGCAGAACGGCATGGCAGGTATGGTCGGATCTCATGTCGGCAATGGCTTGCACGATTGCAAATGTTTTTGAGACCAACCCAAAGAGGAAAGCCGACAGGGAGAACGAATACGAGAGGTGCCTTAAGGAATTGGGCGGGGATGTAGAGATACTGGCAAAGCTGTTCGCCATTGTAACGATGGCATTAGAAAACAATCCGAATCAGGATTTTCTTGGAAAGCTGTATATGCAGCTCAATCTTGGAAGTCACTGGCATGGACAATTCTTTACTCCGTATGATGTCTGCAAAATGATGTCCCTTATAACAATCGGGGACACCGTCAGAAGCAAGGCAGAGGACAGGGATTTCATAGCAGTTTCGGACCCGGCATGCGGAGCAGGTGCAACGCTGATATCCGCTGCAAACACATTTAAGGAACAAGGGATAAATTACCAACAGGAGGTACTTTTTGTAGGACAGGACATTGACAGAGTGGTTGGCCAGATGTGCTACATTCAGCTGTCACTGCTTGGATGTGCCGGATATATCTGCATAGCCGACACGATTGTAAATCCTGTTGTAGGCTCGGTATTACAACCGGATGAACAGAAAGGACAGGAGTTCTGGTACACACCGCTCTACTACTCTAACAGGTGGCAGATGCGGATATTTATACAAAACATGAAAAGACTAATGCCTCTACCAGAGGCAGAGCAACAGAAAGAGGATGAATACATATTCTTCTTTAATTTAGATAAAAAGGAGGAATCTTATGGAAGATAGGAATGTAATGCATTATGCATTGAATGACAATCAGGATTACGAACATGAGTGGAGCAAAGCGGTTTTGGAGTATCTAGAAAAAGGATACCTGACAGAAGAAAAGACCTGCGAGCTGGAAGTTGGAAGCACGGCTTACAAGGTTCTGAAAAGAGATACCGTAACCGCATTTTATGATGCTGACGGTAACACTTTGTTTGATGTTGCGAATGACCGGCTCAAAGAGGAATATGAGGCAATGGAAAGTCTGGGAGAAACAGAGGTGGCAGAAGATGATGAACCGAGTGACGATTCTTGCAATCAGGATATCGAGGAAACTCATGATACTGAAGCGCAGGAGGTTTCTGAAAAAGGTGGCAAGGAAGAAAAAGCGGATCCTGAGCCGACAGCAAAGGGCATCGATGGAGCTGTTGCGAAGCTACAGGGAGAATTAAAAAGGGCAAAGGAAGGTTATGCAGAACCTATCCTGTCACATATGATTGACCGTTGCAAAGAGTCAGAGACATTGGCTGATGCGGTATGCCAGACGCATAAGACATGGGAGAAGTGCTTCAAGTACATCATGGATCAGGCACGAAAGCTCAAGAGTGGCAACTGTGCCATGGTAAAGGATTCCGTAGTCTATGAATGGGCTGAGGACTATTACAGACTGGATGATAAAGCCATTGAAGAAAAAAAGGCTAAGGAAGCAAAGGAGAGAGAAGAAGAACAGAAAAAAGAGGCTGAAAAGTTGGATGCCGCGGCAAAGCGTGCGAAGGAAAAGCCGAAGACAGTTGGAAAAGATAAGGCTGCCAAGAAAGCTCCGAAGCTGGAAACAAAGGCAGATAAACCGAAGAAAGAGCCAGAGAAAAAAGAAGCTCCTAAGAAAAAGTCGAATGAACTTGAAGGGCAGATGGATCTGTTCTCAATGATGGGGCTGTAAGGAGGGATGTACGATGGAAAAAAGAAAGCTGTCTGCATTACCTAGACCAGAGGCAACAGCAGAAATGGTTGAAATGGCAGGTAGACTGGACGGAATGGAGCACATTGTGACCGCGGAGCTGGTTGATGATAACAAAATACTGCTTCTGAATTTCTATGAGGTGTCGAAGCTCAAAAAAGGAAAAACGGAAGCAGCATTTAGGACATTTCTGTCGAGTGATGATTATATCACGCAGGACCTGTCACAGTCAAAGGTTAAATGGCTTACAGCTGCATTTGATAATATGCAGGGTTTCCGGCTGTGGGAGTACAAATGGGATCAAAAAACATGGAAAAGCGAACACATTCCAAAGGTGTTTATCTGGACAGCAGAGGACAAGGGCATCATGGAGAGCTTTTTCAAGGCTTACCGCAAAGACACTGACGAGAACGTATGGAATGCTATTGACAGATTCCAGGACAAGGTCAAGGCAGAACGACTGGCAGAGAAGCACAGAAAAGTCCTTGCGCCGATTGATCTGCGGATGGAGCCGATAGGAGAGCCTTCACAGGATTTTAACGACTGGGTATGGGAGCAGGGCATGAGTTTCAGCCGGTACGGAATTTATAAAGATACATCCAAGGGAAAGGCTGAATTTGAGTGTACGCACTGCCAGAAGACAGGAATCGTTGACCGGAACAGGATAAGGCTTCGGAACAATGAAAAGGGAGAATGCCCTTTCTGCGGAAGCAGAGTGACATATAAGGCAAGAGGCAAAATGCCATGCCAGATAGTAGATGAAAGATGGTTCATATATGTGGATCGGCAGGAGGAAGGTTTCTTACTCCGGTACTTCAAAGCATGGAGACGCATAAAGAATGACGCAACGATAACAGGCAGCATATGTAAGAAACGCATTGAAGAAACCATGCATGAGTACAGCCGCTGTTTCTGCACATTCTCCGGTGAAAAGCTGATGAAGGAAAGCTATGAATGGGGAGTGTACCATCAGAAGGGGAATTCACGCTGGATTCCGGATGAGGGAAATATCGCATGCATGGAGTGCATCTTATATCCCGGAAATCTTCCAGAGGCATGGGAACACACGCCCATGAAATATTCCGCACTGGAAATTCTGGCACAGAATATTCCGACCACTGCTTTCAGATATGAGGATGCCATTGATATTTATCTGAAATTTCCGAAACTTGAGTGGTTCTGCAAAATGGGATTGAACCAGCTGGCAAAGGATGTGGTAGAAGGCTACTACCACAGAGGAAACATGGTTGGAATGGTTAATTATAAGGCTGCTACAATCTATGAAATCCTAGGGCTGAATAAGGTTAATACAAGGACGTTACAGGCGATAGACGGCAATCACTACGAACTCCGCCTGTTGCAGGTGGCACAGCAGCTTGATATTCAGATGAAGCCTGAGCAGTTAAAGGAATTTTATGAAACCTTTGAATGCAACACAGATCTTCTGAAGGAGAAAAACAGAAAGGTATCGCTCCATAAGCTCTGCCGGTACATAGACAGGGAGAGTGAGAGATATCCGATCGGAGAAAAGAATGCCTGCATGTGGGGCTATGCCTACAACAGGTACAAAGAGAGAACAGATCCACGAATAGAGAGAAAACAGAATATGGCACATGACTGGCTTGAGTATATAGGATGGTGCCGGGAGCTGGAATACGACCTGGATAATAAGTTTATCTACATGCCGAACAATTTCAAAAAGGTGCATGACAGGGTAGCGGGAGAGTATAAGGAATTGCAGGATAAGAAAGCTGCAGCTGAGAAGTTACGCAGGGAGAAGCTGGCTGCCAAGCGTATGGAACAGACAAAGAAAGCGATGGAGGAGATATTCAGTAAGAATGACGGAGTGGATGCTTTCCAGATAAAAGGAAAGGGACTGATTCTTGTGGTACCGCAGAGCGGGGACGAAATCCGCAAGGAAGGAGAAGCTCTTCATCACTGCGTGGGGAACTATGTCTACGATGTTGCTTCAGGAATGACCAATATCTTTTTTATCAGGAAAGCAGCTGAACCTGATAAATCATATTTTACCATGGAATGGAGAAATAACAAGGTCATACAGTGCAGAGGTAAAAGCAACTGTGGGATGCCGCCGGATGTGAAAGCCTTTGTGCAGGTATTCGAGAAGAAAATGCAGGAGGCAATTCAGAAAGGAGATACAAATGGCAAAAAGAAACAGAATTTACAGTCTGCGTAAGGGTTCAGTCCAGTGGAACGAAGAAGACCGCCTTAATTTATGTGAACTACTTATAAAGGCAGGCTACGCTGCACGCATTGGAAGAGGCGCAGTTCCGGGAACGGAAGGAAAGAAAACAACGCAGTATGAGTACTTTGTTGAATATTGGGAGGAGGACGGGAATGAATCGCTCTAAGATTGAATGGTGTGACCATACATGGAATCCGATTACGGGATGTAATCATGGATGCACTTACTGTTATGCAAGAACCATGACAGACCGTTTTGCTGGTGATGTAAGACTTAACAAGATGTGTAAGGCTGATTACACCACCGAGGCTGCTCCTGATGGTACAAGACTTTATATACTGGATAAACCTATGCTGAACGAAACGGGACACAGACTTGTGTATCCATTCGGATTTGAGCCTACACTGCACAGGTACCGCATGAACATTCCAAGTAAGTTAAAAATGGGTAACAACATTTTTGTGGGAGCTATGGCTGATGTATTTGGAGAATGGGTGCCTGATAAATGGATTGAGGAAATTTTCAATGTGTGCCGAGAGCATGACGAGCACAATTACCTGTTTCTGACAAGGAATCCGGAGAGATATACAGAAGTTGGAGTTCCGGCAGGTTTGGAAAATATGTGGTACGGAACCACTATTACCTGCGATGCAGATGCCGAGAGGTTCAATTACCTTCCTGCTGGATGTAATACATTCGTCAGCTTTGAACCGTTGATGGGAGACGTTGCTGCTAAGCACAATGTGCTGTTCCGTCAGGTCGGATGGGTAATTATCGGAGCTGAGACGGGACGAAATAAAAATAAAGTAGTACCGGAACTGCAGTGGATAGAAGACATCATTGAAAAGGCGGATTATTATTCGGTTCCGGTTTTTATGAAGGACAGCCTGATTCCAATTGTCGGAGAAGAGAATATGCGGAAGGATTACCCCAAGCAGCTCCTTGATAAGACAATCAGCGAGAAAATGCAGAACAAATTGTACGATATTTGTTCTGTTTGCGGAAAGCAGCTTCGAAAGAATCAGATGATTGCATTATCAGCAAGGGCAAAAAGAGGTACGCCAGCTAAACAATATGCTTATTTATGCCGGGCATGTTTTGAATGCAGCTGTAAAAATATGGGGGTTGAAATCCCAAAACTTAATTATGTGGAGGATTAAAAGATGAGTAATAATGCAGAAAACAGATATGAGAACAACAGGGCGGTATTAATAGGCAGAATTGCAACTGCTCCGGTGTACAGCCATGAGGTATACGGAGAAGGATTTTTCATGTTTGATATGAGTGTATCTAGAATAAGTGAAAATGTAGATACTGTGCCGGTTATTATTTCAGAGAGAATGTGTGATATAGAGAATATTAATGTAGGGGATATTTACGTTGTAAAAGGTCAGCTTCGTTCATATAACCACCATGAAGAGAATCGCAATCGTCTGGTACTTTCTATTTTTGCGAGGGAATTTACTCTTGCCGAGGAGACGGAGGAGGCAACCAATACCAACCAGATATTCCTTGATGGTTATATCTGTAAGCCGCCTGTATACAGAGAGACTCCTCTCGGAAGAGAGATAGCAGACATTCTTATTGCTGTCAATCGTCCTTATGGCAAGTCGGATTACATACCTTGCATAGTGTGGGGACGTAACGCAAGATATGCTTCATCATTAGAAGTAGGACAGCACATTCAGATGGAGGGTAGAATTCAGAGCCGTGTATATGCGAAGAGGGATGCTTCGGATAATGTTGAATATCACACCGCTTATGAATTATCAGTCAGTCGAATTGAATTGAGTATGTAATATGTGGTGCCGGAATAGAGAAGGCTATAAAGATTACACTGCTGGTATTGCGATAGCGCATGCCAGCAGGGATGAACGAAAGGAGCTAGATATGACAAAGAAAAGAAGCTGCCGAAGAACGGTAGACGAAGATAGAATTCATGAAAAAGCCGTCAAAGTGCGTAAAATGACGGATGAACAGTTGGTTCACTACATAGAGGATAGGGTGGAGAAAGCAAGGAGTGAGGGCTTTAATCATGGGAAAGCTCATAGCAGACCTAAAGTACAGATAGACGTACAGAGCATAGTTGATGAAATCGGAATGGTAAAAGGTATCGGAGCCGGAAAGCTTGCGGATATTAAGGCTATTCTGGAAAAGAGATTGGCAGGCAAAGTAAATGGCTGATCCTAGAAAGCAGATTACGGGATTGAGAAATAGAGCCGATGGGGATACCTTTGAGAGATGGATTTCCAATGCCTGTGACTATTATCGTTCAAAAGGAATTGCACATATAGAGAAAACTCCTGAACCAATGCGGCCAATTCAACCATACGGAGATAGAAAGAGAGGTCAATATATAGCAGTCTTTGAAAAGGCAGCACAGCCTGACTACAAAGGAATTCTGTGCGATGGTACCGGAATTATGTTTGAGGCTAAACACACAAGTACTGATAAGATGCAGCAGAATGTAGTGAGTGAAGTTCAGTGGAAAAACTTAGACTTGTACGAGAAGTACGGCGCGCATTGCTATGTAATGGTTTCCATGAATCTACAGCGATTTTACAGAGTGCCATGGGATGTCTGGAAACGAATGAAGGAGTTATATGGCAGGAAATACATGAACGATAGCGATTTGAAGCCGTATGAGCTTAAAGTAAAGCAATGCACAATATTAATTTTGGAAGGAGTCGAATTAAGAGATGAAAATTAATAAGAATGAATTATCCGGTAAGCTTAGTCAGCTTAAGAGCATTGTACCGGCAAAGCCTGTCAACGATGCTCTTAAAGGAGTTTTGTATGCGGATGGTTATTTAATCGCTTCTGATACCAACGTGACGGTTAAGGCAAAATTAGAGGGCATAGAAGATGTGGTGGAGCCGTTCATTATCCCTGCAAAAGCTTTTGATTTTATCAACAGCCTTCCGAGCGGAGAACTGGACATCAGTGTTGAGGATGGAAACATCATATTCGAGACAGGCAAGATTAGAAATCAGTTCAGAACATTGGCGGCGGTACTGTTTGCGTACAACAAGGATATAGATACAGAGAATGAGAGAGCCAAGATACCTGCAATTAAGCTGAAGAAAGCTATTGAGCATGTAATATATGCGGTATCGCAGAATACAGGAAACTCGTTGATGCAGGGATTATACCTTGAATGTCGAGACGGAAAGCTGAACTTTGTGGGACTGGATGGTCATAGAATTGCGTGGGACTGTATTGATTATGAAGGGGATTTCAAGCTGATTGTACCTAGAAATGCAATGGAAATTGTAAAAAAGCTGGATTTTGTTGGCGACATATCAATCTACTATGACCAGAATGGGGGTCTGTTTAAATCTGACGAGTTCGAAGTGTACACCAGAGTTATACAGGGAGAGTATTATAAGTACACTTCAATGTTCAATAAAGGTACACTTTTTACCATTGTTGAAAGAAGAGTGCTGATGGAGGCCATTAATCGAGCTAAACTTTGTGGCTCGGCAGAAGATAAGCAGCCTGTAATTATGAATATGGAAGGTGAGGCTATTAGAATTACATATCGTGGTGTGGCAGCTGAATACCATGAAGATATACCTGTGATGGAGCCGTTTGAAAATGATTTAAGGATAGGATTTAATCCTTTGCTTGTTTTAGACTGTTTGAAAGCGTTTGAATGCGAGAATGTCACATTGGAATTTACGTCAGATAAATTGCCAATGCTCATTAAGGGAGATGATAGTGACATGATAGCATTAATACTTCCGGTAGCAATTAAATAGTTGATTAGGGCGGGCATTAGCCCGCCCGGAAAGGGTGCGTGAAAATGAAATGTCCAAGATGCGGAAAAGAGGTAAACAAACTGTTGGCTCTGTCGAGAGCAGATAACAGGACAATGATATGTGATGAATGTGGAACAAAGGAGGCGCTGGATGTGGCAGGGCTGATAGAGGGAAGTTCTGTAAGGAATGCAATACTTGCGTGCGTTGGGAGAGGTTCTACACCACAGGATAGGGTCAAAGCCAAGGCCAAGGCTATTGAAAATCTTAATAATACACATAATTAGGAGGTAACGGGATGAGTCATTTTACAGTGGCAGTATTTAGCGATGGTACAAAGAGTGTAGAAGAATTACTTGCTCCATACCAAGAAAACAATATGGGTGATTGCCCTAAAGAATACCTAAAATTTATTAGTGAATCTGAGGAGGAACGTAAAAATTGGGAAAATGAAACAACTGAAAAGGTAAGATTGTTGGATGGAAGTCTAGTATGGCCGTGGGACAATATTTTATATAGACCAATTACTAAAGCAATGTACGAAGCGTTTAATCAAGACAAGACAAAACATACAAAGAAAAGTGGATTCGGGAGTGACGAGCAATATTATGTAGAGGATTTACAATCTCTTGGAGCGGAAAAAATAAATATCCCGTTCAAAGAGTTGTATCCAACATTCAAAGAATATATGGAGGATTTCATACAAACACCTTTTGACGAGGAAGAACAGGACTATGGATATTGGGAGAACCCAAATGCGAAATGGGATGATTGGACGATTGGAGGCAGGTGGAAGGATTTCTTAAAAGTGAAAGATGGACAAAAAAGAGAGGCGAGTTTGGTAATGCCAATTCAGGACAAGCCGGGACGATATGCTCAAGCCAAGATGAAAGACATAGATTTTGAACCGGATGCTGTAGAGTATCAAAAGAATATCCGCTGGTGGGAGGTTGTCATAGAAGACGCTCCTTTGAAACAGGGAGAGGATAAGAAAGATTTCATCAGTCTTTATAAAAAAGAATATCTTATAGCCAGGTATAAAAATAAGGAGCTATTTGCAAGAATACAGTCCTCAGTTATTACTTATGCTGTTGTGATGCCTGATGGGACGTGGTATCAGAAAGGACAGATGGGATGGTTTGGCTGTTCTAGTGAAACACCAGATGCATCATTTGAATGGGATATGAGATTCAAGGAGAACTTTATTGATAAAGCCGATCCAGAATGGATTCTGACAATTGTGGATTGCCACATTTGATGGAGAAAGCTCAAATGATATGGAGCGGGAAGAGTGCGAAGAATATGTGATAGATGATTATCACGCAAAGCAAAATAGGAAAAAAATAAGGACTGTGAGGTGAATTAATGGACGGAATAATTAAGCAGATGAAGGACATACTCGTTCAGAGCAGTGCAGTCAATGTGATGAAGTGATGATGGAATGGGAAAAACTTTGGAACTCCACCATCAAGAAATCCGACCTTGACCGCTGCGGTTGGGACGCAAACCCGTGGGTGTGGGTAATAGAATTTGAACGGTGCGAAAAGCCGAAAGAAGAAAGCGAGGAGACACAGCATGAATAAAGTAATCTTAATGGGTCGCTTAACCCGTGACCCGGACGTGCGCGTAAGTACAGGTGAGAGGTCAATGACAGTTGCAAGATACACACTGGCGGTTGACCGTAGGGGAAAGAAGGACGACAAGAAAGCGGGTGAAAAATAATGGATGAATTGATAGAAAAATTATTGGAAGAACCGGTAGCAGATGATAATGAAATAGTATTTACGAGCAGAGCTGTGGAATTGATACATCAAATCTCAGAGGAATGTAAAGATATTCCTATAGTGAAACAAACGCAGGAGCAGGCCGAGGATTACGCAAAAGACTTAACTGCGGAGCAGGTGTACTTTGATATGTTGTGCAAAATCGTTGATGCCCCTACGACACTACATATGAAATGCTCGGTAAGGATGCTGGTGCCGATTATTGATCGAAAACTGAAAGAGAGGGAATGCAATGGGACTAGGAACTTATGAGCAAAATTTAATAAAGTCAATTGCAGAGAATGACATAAGGGAGGCAAAGAAGTGGGCGGTAGCTGCATTGAATGCAGATACTACTCAAAAAAACAAATGGTTTGTAACTCGTTATAAGAATATTCTTACATCGGAAGGAGCAGGGCTCATGGAGCTTCCGGGAAATCTTAAGGATATTCTTGTATGTGAAGATGTATCGCTGTCTTTCAAAGAGAGTAGATATTATCTTACAGAAAGGCAAGAAACGATAGCCCAAAATATATTTAGATTGGCAAAGGTAAGCGGAAAATTGATGGAGCTGATGATACCATACAAAAATGCCACATTGCTTTACGGACCACCCGGAACAGGCAAGACAATGTTTGGAAAGTATATGGCATACAAAATGGGATTGCCTTTTTGCTATTTGAACTTTTCAAAGGTTGTGGATAGCTATATGGGGATTACATCCAGAAATATCGCTCAGGCATTTACTTATGCATCCACCAATCCGTGCGTTTTTATGCTTGATGAAGTGGACACAATAAGCTGCAACCGAGAAAAAACTGCAAGCGGAGCAGACAGAGAGATAGGCAGGGTTACAGTCACATTGATGCAAGAGTTTGATAAACTTGCAAACGATGTTGTGGTTATCGCAGCCACTAACCGGTTGGATATTTTGGATAAGGCTTTCGTCAGCAGATTTTCTCAAAAGTACGAAATGCCACCATTCACATGCGATGAAAGCAAGGAGATGATTGAAAAATTTCTGAGTGATATTGAGATGGAAATTCCGGATATCGAGATTGATCATATAATTCAAAAAAGCAAATCCCAACGAGCAATAATGTCGGATGTTATCCAACATATTGCGGAAAGGTTGGAGGTAGAGGATGAAAATAGTTAGAATTTCAGACTATGCAATACATCACAGAATAGGCAGGAGTGAGCCAACAGGTACAACATATATCACCAGATTTGGAAACACGAGGCATCAAAATGTATTCAAGGAATACTACAAGACCGATATGGGAGAACTTACTCCGGAAAAGTGGCTGGAAGTTACCTTACAGGTAATACAGGCGCTTGCGGAAACAGAACTTTTGGAGGAGATAAAGAACCATGTAAAGTGTAATTGCGTATGGCTCAAAAACGATAAGGATATTGACGAATATTCGGTATCATGTTTTGCTTCTGGTGCGTATCTACATTGGAAAGATTTTAAGAATAAGCGCATACCGAAACATAAGGTATTTGTATTTGATGGAGGTGATTTCTGATGGCGGTATGTATGATGTGCGGACGTATGCTGAAGGGAATTGAAAGTGTAGAGAGGGGATATGGACCAGTATGCTACCGGAAGCTGAATCCAAAGGCTCTAAACTCAAAAATGAATGATGATAGAGGGAAAATTACAAATGATATATGGTACAATTTACCAGGACAAATGGAACTGAAAGATTTTATAGCTGTGTAGATAAAATGTTAGAAAATAATTGTACAGTGATAGAAATATTTGGTATAATTATAAATAAATTTTACACACAGATGAAATAGAGAAGTAGTTGGACTTCTTGAAAAACATTTCGGATGAAGCGGTACAGGTAACCGAAGTAATATTTATGGGAGGTCTAACAAATGGAAGGTCAGAACGTCAAAGCTTCGATGATTACAATATCACATGAAGATTTACAGGAATTGCTTGAAAGAGCGGCTGAGATTGGTGCGAACACAGGCATTAGCAGATATGCAGAGGAATTAAAGACAGCTCAGAAAAAGAGGGGAGATAAAAGGCTCCACAACACGAAGCTTCTTCTGCGAAATTATCGAATGCTGGAGGAAAATGCAGAGAATTCAGTATTCGGCAGGACGCAGATGCAGGAATCAGCTGCAGACATTCTTGAGAGCATGATGAATATTTATAATGATGCGCTTGTTGTGGAAAGCATAAAGAACAGCGCAACTCGAACAGGAATTATTGTAAGTCATGTCCGGACAATGCTGGGGATTTATGAGATTTGCTGTGAGAAATCATCCAATGAGCTAGACAAAAGAAGATATGATATCATATATGGATTGTATATATCTGATGAGAAAATGACAAGAAAAGAACTTGCGGAGAAGTGGAACGTGTCCACTGATACAACTTATGTTGATGAGAAGATTGCGCTTGAAAGATTATCGGCTCTCATTTTCGGGGTGGATGGCTTGTCATTTCAATAAATATCCCTATTCAAAAAAGTTTCGATTGACGTTCAATTATATAAGTGATAGAGTGGAATTCGTAAAATTCTAATTGTGAGGCATCGGGCAAGAACCCGGTGCTTTTTTGTTGCTCCTTTGATTAAAATTTGAAGGAGGTAACAAGATGCAAGGGATAATCGTATTGATTGTCTACGCACTCTTAATGGTGGGTGCGACAAAAGCTTTTACGAAAAGAGAAGACGGAGGCGAGAGCTTCCATGTAGGACACAGAGATATGGGAACGGTGGTATCAGCAATGAGTATTGCGGCAACATGGATATGGGCGCCGGCGTTATTCACATCGGCAGAAAAGGCCTACTCGAATGGCATTGCAGGGCTGTTCTGGTTTTTGGTACCGAATATCTTATGCCTGATTCTGTTCATTCCATTTGCAAGAAAAATCCGGCGGGATATGCCGGACGGAATCACGCTTTCCGGGTATATGCACAAGAAATACAAGTCCGAGCCGGTGAAGAGAGTATATCTCTTTCAGCTCACAGCACTTACAATCCTGTCAACTGCAGTTCAGCTGTTAGCAGGAGGAAAGATACTGAGTACGGCAACGGGCTTACCATTATGGGCTATGACTATCGTACTGGCAGTCATAGCTTTTTCTTATTCGCAGATTTCCGGAATCAAAGCTTCTGTCTTTACGGATGCAATCCAGATGGTGTTCCTGCTGTTGGCATGTGCAATCTTCGTTCCATGGGCATTAAAGCTTAATGGGGGAGCAGCTGCTATCCAGATTGCAGGAGCAAGCGGGGAATACGGACATCTGTTTTCTGAAAAAGGACTGGAAGTATTCTTGGGGTTCGGACTGCCTACAGCAATAGGATTATTCGCAGGACCATTTGGAGACCAGTGCTTTTGGCAGAGAGCCTTTTCAATCAGGAAAGACAGGATTGGTCGTTCATTCGGTCTTGGAGCAGTGATGTTTGCGGTCGTCCCACTTTCAATGGGGATCCTCGGATTTATTGCAGCTGGCACGGGCTTTATTCCGGCAGACACAGGAATGGTAAACTTTGAGCTTATTAAGGCAATATTCCCCGCATGGGTAATTGTTCCATTCATGTTCATGCTGATTTCCGGACTGCTTTCCACGGTGGACAGCAACCTGTGTGCAATCGCATCGCTGACAACGGATCTGAAAGCCACAGCAGGATTGAAAGACGCAGCCCAGATAAAAGTATCCAAGGCATCCATGATTATCCTGCTTGCTATTGGAATCCTGATTGCCAATATTCCGGGGCTTACAGTGACATACATGTTCCTGTTCTATTGCACATTAAGAGCGACCACCATGTTGCCGACTATGCTCACTCTGATGAATGTGAGGCTCACAGCAAGCGGAGTTGTCGCAGGAGTGCTTACAGCATTCCTTGTAGGGCTTCCTATTTTCGCCTACGGGACGATTTCCAATCTGTCAGCATATAAAACAGCAGGAAGCCTTATAACAGTGCTCTCAGCTGGATTAGTGGCACTCATCGTTTCAGGCATCTCAAAAAGAGGGATGGTGAAATAAATGGGACAGCAGATTCTTGGAAAGAAACAGAAAATCAGCAATGATGCATGGTTGGAAGCTGTAAAACGGATTGAAGGCTTTGTCCCAAAAGCAGAGCTTGATGAAAAAGTGGGACAGACAATCAAAGATGTTAAGGCAACGACAAGTGGAAAGAAAGCTGCTGTTGCATGGAGCGGTGGGAAGGACTCACTGGTGCTTGCTGATATCTGCAGACAGGCAGGAATAGAGGACAGCGTCCTCGTAGTGTGCAACTTAGAGTATAAGGCATTTACGGAATGGGTGGACCAGAATAAGCCGGATAAGCTGGAAATTATAAACACAGAACAGGATATCGAATGGCTTGTGAAGCATCCACAGATGCTGTTTCCGCAGGATTCCGGTACGGCAGCGCAGTGGTTCCACATTGTTCAGCATAGAGGACAGGCAAAGTATTATAAAGAGCATGATCTTAATATGCTCCTGCTTGGCCGCAGAAGAGCCGACGGAAACTATGTCGGCAAGGGCAGTAACATATATACGGATGGAAAAGGTGTCACACGGTTTAGCCCGCTGGCTGATTGGAGCCACGAGGAAGTGCTGGCATATATCCATTATTATCATTTGGCCGTGCCTCCGATCTATGATTGGAAGAACGGCTATTTATGTGGCACGCATCCATGGGCGGCACGGCAGTGGACCGGTTCTGTCGAAAATGGATGGAGCGAGGTGTACGAAATCGAGCCCAACATTGTCGAAGAGGCAGCCAAGGTCATTCCAAGTGCCAAGAAGTTCCTCAAAGGCCTTAAAAAGGAGTGAAAACATTTGCATACAAATGTACGCAGAATAATTCAACGCTATTTGCAGATAGCGTAACGCGCATGAAAACCAAAATCATGCTCGTTAGAGCGTCATTGTCCTTCAAAAATATATTGTTGGAGGACTACACAATGGAAATTAAGAGAATGAAACTCGCTGACTTGGTTATCCCGGAGAAGAACATCCGTATCCACACCGAGCAGCAGTTGAAGGAGTTTGAGAGAAGCGTTAGGATGTTCGGTCAGATCAGACCGATTGTTGTGGATGAGAACAGGGTAATCCTTGCCGGCAATGGTTTATACGCCACCCTGCTCCGTATGGGAGAAACGGAGGCGGATGTTTATCAGTATTTTGATTTGACCGAAAATCAGAAAAAGAAGCTGATGATTGCCGACAACAAGATATTTGCTCTCGGTATTGAGAACCTTAATACCTTGAACGACTTCCTGGAGGAGCTGCACGACGATTTGGATATTCCGGGATACGATTCCGAAATCCTCAAGCAGATGGTATCGGAAGCTGAGGACATTACAGAAAAACTTTCAGAATATGGAACTCTCGATGAAGAAGAGATAAAGGAAATCAAAGAGAGAAACGAACGACAGGCTATGGAACCACCAAAGCCTGTTTTTGATTCCACCAATAACACAAGCCAGCAGACCGCACCTGTCGGAACCACATCCGAACCTGCACAGGAAGAGCAGGACGAACAGACCGCCGATATTCGCAAGTTCGTTATTTGTCCTAAGTGTGGGGAGAAGATATGGCTGTAAAGAGGTGTGAAGCCAGCATTGATGTTGTGAAAGCTGCAGAAATCCGCATTACCAATGTATTCAATAACGGATTGCCAGTGTTTATGTCTTTCTCTGGCGGTAAAGACAGTTTATGCATGGCGCAGGTTATTTACAACCTTGTGCAGCAGGGAAAAATCAACCCCGCGCAGCTGGTAGTACAGTTCATAGATGAAGAGGCTATTTTCCCTTGCATAGAGGAAACGGTAAAAGCGTGGAGGAAGAGATTTCTCCTTATGGGAGCGAAATTTGAGTGGTATTGCTTGGAGGTCAAGCATTACAACTGCTTCAATGAGCTTTCCAATGATGAAACCTTTATATGCTGGGATAGCACGAAAGAGGATGTGTGGGTGAGACGCCCACCTGCATTTGCAATCAGGAACCATCCATTACTCAGACCGAGAATAGACGCATACCAAGATTTCCTTCCAAGGACCTGTCAGAGCGGGATAACCATTACTGGCATAAGGACAGCGGAATCAGTTCAGAGATTACAGAACATCGCCTCCATGATACGGGCTGGTAAGACAATGACGAATAAGCACCAGGTTTTTCCGATTTATGATTGGACGAATAACGATGTGTGGCTGTATCTTCTGAGAGAGCATGTAGATATTCCGGACATTTACCTGTACCTGTGGCAGGCAGGCACAAGGAAAGGACAGTTGAGAGTATCACAGTTCTTTTCCATAGACACAGCACGAAGCCTTGTGAAGATGAATGAGTATTACCCAGACCTCATGGAGCGGGTAGTACGCAGAGAACCCAACGCCTATTTAGCCGCCCTGTATTGGGATAGCGAGATGTTCGGCAGAAGCACCGCAGCAAGAAAGGAAAGTGAGAAGGGGCAGGAAAAGAAAGATTACAAGGCCGAACTTATTGAGATGTTCAATAACATGGACATATATTTTACGACGAAGCATAAGCGGTATGTGGCTTCCAGATACCGAAATTTCTTTATATCTGTTGCGGCTATAGCGACGGAGAAGGACTATAAAGCTATTTATGAGGGGCTTATCTCCGGTGATCCAAAGCTTCGCTCCTATCGAGCACTCTATCAGAGGATATATGGCAGGTATATTTCAGATGCTAAAAGGGAGGAGGCGAAGAAAAATGGATAGATTGATGATGCCGGCAGCAACGCTCCAATGGGTAGATAGAAACCTCGTGAAGCCAAACGATTACAACCCGAACAAGGTATCAAAGCAGAACCTTGAGCTGCTTACTCAATCAATATTCACAAACGGATGGACGCTTCCTATTGTTGTTCGTCCAGATTATACGATTATTGACGGTTTCCACAGATGGACGGTTTCTGGTCCTGATTGGACTTATGTTCCATCCTCTGAAAAGGATAAAAGGACACTGTATGAGAGATTGGGCGGTAAAGTGCTGATTGTAGTAGTTGACCACAAGGACAAGGCAGGGAATATTTATGGTACCGTAACCCATAACAGGGCAAGAGGTACACATCTGCTGGAACCAATGAAGAAAATCGTCAAAGAGCTCATGGATGAGGGCAAGTCGGTGGAAGAAATCGGCAAGCAGCTCGGCATGAGACCGGAGGAAATATTCCGTTTATCAGAGTTTTCTAAGGAGGACTTCTTGAAAATGATGGTACAGGAGAAGAAAAACTTTTCCAAAGCGGAATATATAACGAAAATATAATGATACAACGAGAAATATTCGTAATTGCGGGGGAGTGTGAGTGCTTCCCCCTTTTCATGTACCCACGAAACAATATCAAAGCTGATGGGAGGGAGGTAAATGCCAACACCAAGAAGTCCAAACGTGGACAAAAGAAGTGATGAACGCAAGCGGGCTGAGAAAATATATCTGGAAAGCAAAGGAAGCCTTAAACTTGTTGAGATTGCTGAAAGCTTAAAGGTTCCGGCTAATAAGGTGCGGAAGTGGAAGTCCATGGACGGTTGGGAGGCAAAATTACACCCAAACAAAGCTGAGAGCGTCAAAAAAAAACAAGTGGAGCGTTCCACTTCTGATAAAGGGAGCGTTCCACGCAAGAGAGGTGCGCCCAAGGGCAACAAGAACGCATTGGGAGGAAAGGGGAATCCCAATGCGATACCTCCAGATGCAACAAAGCATGGTGGGTATTCGGCTGTCTATTGGGACACGTTGGATGAAGACGAGAGAAGCCTTATTGAGGGGATGCCAAAGGATGAGGAGCAACTGCTAATAGAGCAGATACAGCTTTTCTCGGTCAGGGAACGACGGATTATGAAAGCAATCAACAAATACCGCAACAGTGAAAGCCCTGTGGCATTGGCATTTTCGCAGAGGTCGGAGCGGAAGCGGACATTTGAGAATGACGAGGATAAAGAGGAATATGCCAGAAGGATAGCAGAAAAGGTTGCTGCCGAAGAAAGACTTCCGGGCAATGAATATTCGGTATTTACCCAGACAGATAACAAAGACCAAATCATAGCAAGGCTGGAATCAGAGTTATCCAACGTACAGTCCAAGAAGACTAAGGCAATCGAGGCATTATCTAAGATGCACATTGAGCACCAGAAGCTTGATGGCGGCAATAAGGGTAATGACGTTGTAAGGATGTGGGCTGAGAAGGTGCTACAGAACAGGAGGGATTCGGATGGATGATAATCAATGGCTGAATGACTTCCTGGAGGATAGCATACCGAAATGGAAAGCTGATCCGGTAATGTTCATGAGAGAGGTTCTACTGTTTGAACCGGACGACTGGCAGATCGAGGTTGCACATGATCTGAGGGATTACCCGAGGGTATCGGTCAAGTCTGGCCAAGGTGTCGGAAAGACAGGTCTTGAGGCGGCACTGCTTCTGTGGTTCTTAGTATGTTATCCATATCCAAGAATAGTCGCAACAGCTCCGACGAAGCAGCAGCTCCATGATGTACTGTGGTCTGAGGTTGACAAGTGGATGAACAACTCTCCTTTGCTTCCTATGCTCCTTAAATGGACAAAGACCTATGTTTATATGATCGGCTATGAAAAGCGTTGGTTTGCTGTTGCTAGGACTGCTACAAAGCCAGAGAATATGCAGGGTTTCCATGAGGATAACATGCTATTCATTGTGGACGAGGCTTCCGGTGTTGCGGATCCTATCATGGAGGCAATCACAGGTACTCTTGCAGGAGAGAACAACAAGCTTCTGTTGATGGGGAACCCGACAAAGACCTCCGGAACATTCTACGACAGCCACACTGTAGACCGTTCGCTCTATAAGTGCCATACGGTCAATTCAGAACACAGCAAGCGTACCAACAAAGAGAATATCGAAGCCATGAAGCGGAAGTACGGAGCGGATAGCAATGTTGTTCGTGTTCGTGTTTATGGAGAGTTTCCACAGCAGGAAGATGATGTATTCATCCCCATTTCATGGTTAGAGCAGAGTTGTAAGACGGAGATATCTGAGCGGACAGCAAGGGCATTAGGCATATATACAGACGATAAAGGGCGGAAATATCCACAGGACCCGTCACTAATAGATAAGATTGAGATTGGCTGTGACGTTGCCAGATTTGGTGATGATAAGACATGCATAGGCTTCCGCATCAATGAGGTTGTGAAGATATTCAAGAAGTACAACGGGCAGGACACAACATGGACAGCCAGTAATATAGCAATCCTTTATAAACAGCTGAGGAGCAAATATAAATATACTGGTCCAATAGGTATTAAAGTGGATGATGGCGGTGTTGGCGGCGGTGTCGTTGACCAGCTTCGCAGTTATGCCAGAACAGAGCCTGCGGTATGGCAGGATTCACACCTGCTTCCAGTCAATTTCGGACAGCCTATCAGCCATCGGTATTACGTGGATTCCACAACGTACATGATGGGTGTGGTTAAGGACTTGATTGCTCCGTTTGATGAAGAGGGGCGACCGCATAAGCCGGAGATACTGCTTCCTGATGATAACGACCTCATAGGTCAGCTGTCGTGTAGGAAGTATTCTTTTACAAGTAACTCAAAACAGAAGGTTGAAAGCAAGAAAGATATGAAGGACAGAGGGCTTACGTCTCCGGATGAAGCCGACTGCATACTGCTTGTCTGCTTGCCTATGACGTACAAGAAGAAAGGAGGGAAAAAATAATGTCTGAGGAAAAACCGGTCAGACAGGTTGGTGTCAAGATTGTGAAGGCAGATAACTTCGGGGAGACACCAACGGTTTTTGTTGAAAGCCAGAAACCGATTGAAAAGTCAGATAAAAGCGAACAGCTGCGCATGGTAAATGCTGTAAATGCATCTGAATGGATTACGCACCCTATCGACATGAGAGGGTTGAAGGAGCTGGTAGACAATTCCACTATCCTTCCGCAGTGCATAAGAGCATATAAGAGCAATATAGCAGGCTTTGGAATCAGCGTTGGATACTGCGAGGATTACGAGGAAGAAACCACAGAGATGCAGAAGGAATGGAATGCGATGGAGAGAGTCATCGATCTGCTCAATATGGACTGCATGTCGAAGGAAGTCTTCGAGAATGTGATTAGGGACAGAGAGACATTCGGAATATCATATTGCGAGGTTATCCGGGATATGAAAGGGAATGTCGTACAGCTGGAGTTTATCATTGATACTCCGTCAATCGACATGACATATCCGTTAGAGCCTTATATCGAGACAGAGTTTTTCTATAAGGGCGAGAGAATGATGCGAAAGAAGAAGTTCAGAAAGTTCCGACAGAACGTAGCCGGCAGGACAGTTTACTTTAAGGAGTTTGGAGATCCTCGAATTATGGATAAGAGAACTGGAAAATATGTCACTGAGGAAGATACGGAGCCGGTCGATATTGACGATCAGGCGAATGAGATAATTGATTTCAGACTTGGCAGTATGCCTTATGGAGAAGTGCGGTGGATAGGGCAGGTACTCACTGTTGACGGAAACAGGAGAGCAGAGGTTCTGAATAACGCATACTTCCGCAAGGGCAGGCACACACCATTGATGATACTGGTTAAGGGTGGAACGCTCTCTGATGATGCATTCACGAAGCTCCAAGCATACATGAATGAGATCGAAGGGGAAAAGGGACAGCATTCGTTCCTGATCCTTGAAACAGAGAACAATGAGACGGGTGCAGCGTTCCAAGACCAGAAGCAACCGGAGGTCGAAATAAAAGACCTTGCCTCAATCCTACAGAAAGATGAATTGTTCCAGGAGTATCAGGAGAATGGTAGGAAGAAAACACAGTCAGCTTTCCTGCTTCCAGATTTGTATGTCGGATACACGGCAGATTTTAACAGAGCTACTGCACAGACAGCTATGGAGGTTACTGAAAAGCAGGTATTCCAGCCGGAAAGAACATCTCTTGCGTGGGTAATCAACAACAAGCTGCTGAATGGATATGGATTCAAGCACGTTGAAGCTAGGTTTGATGAACCGGATATAACCAATCCGGACGATATCCAGAAGATACTCAATATCACAGAGAGAGCCGGAGGATTAACACCGAACCTTGCCAAGGAGTACACCTATGAAGTCCTCGGTAAAGACGGATGTGCTGACTATGATGGAAAATGGGGAGACGTTCCCCTGGCATATTCCAGAACAGTCACACGGAACCAGCTACAGGTAGGTATGGAACCTGTGACAGGGAAAAATATGCAGACTGTGAAAAATGAGCCCGCAGGTCAAAATACAAAGCCTCAGAGTAATGCTTTAACAGTTACAGAGGAAGAACTTGCTGCATTTGATGGGCAAATAGAGAAGGCTGAGGGCGTCATGGAGGCTGAAGATGTAATCGAAGTGCTAAAGTCTATCAGAAAAGCTCTGAGTGAGTATGAAGCGGGTGGTGGTGCCGATGACGTATAACTACCGGAAGATTGCGAAAGCCATGCTCAATAATGCCGATGACATAGTTGAGGCAATCGATAAGTATATCGCCAAAAAAGATGACGACCTCAAGAAGACACTGAAATCCGAGGGATACGCCAGTACGGACGAAACAGTGGATGCCATTAACAATCTGGAGGAAGAGGTAGCCGGAATCCTTGCGGATCAGCAGAAGGAACTTCTGGCTACGCTGAAAGAGGCTGAGGAAGCAGGGGACAACGGAGGACAGCTTAAGAAGAGAATTGATTCCATGTTGGAAGATGATACCGTGGAGGATGATGTAGCGGATGCCACAGTGTCCATGTATGATTCAATGGTAGAACCTCTGGCTACAGAGTATATTCAGGAAGTAGAACCGGATATGCAGATTGACACATTGCGTAAGAGGACAGAATCGTGGTTTCAGTCATGGGGTGAACAGCTTGGCCGTCTGCTGAAGGTGAACACTCATAAGCAGATTACAGACCTTATTCAGGAGACAATAGCAAATGGAGACGACATTGCGACCTTGACACGCAAAATTTTATCCGGAGGCTGGAGAAACGAATATTATCAGGCAAGGCGTGTAGCTATAACGGAAGTTCTGCGAGCACACAGCGTGGCTAGAGAGGAGGCTATTCAGCAGAGCCCGGCCTGTGAGGAAAAAGAGTGGCGGCATACTGGAGCCCATAAGAATACCCCTAGACCAAACCATGTAGCCATGGATGGGCAGCTTGTGAAAAAGGACGAGCCGTTTGTTCTGAAGGGGAAGGACGGGAATACATACTATCCGATGTATCCTAGGGATCCGCTTTTACCTGCTGGTGAGTCTGTGAACTGTCATTGCATTCACAGAGGTATTCCGAGCGAGGCAGTGTTGGGATATTCATACGATGAACGGAAGAAGATGCAGCAGGCATTCATTGACAATGACGATGGAAGCTGGGAAAAAGAGCAAAATGAGAAAGAAAAGGCTAAAGCAGGTATTGTTCCGTATGAATCAACGCAGAGCAGATCTGTTTCGCAGGCAAACACAAAAGCTGCAGATAACTGGGCGAAAACCCACTTGGGTGTCAAGAAGACAAATTATACGAAGCAGGACATCAAGGCTGTTAATCGGGTAAATCGTGCCATGCAAAGGCTATATAAAGAATACCCACAATTAAATGGCTTCATTGATGAAATCCGCTTTGTTGACAATCTCGGAACAGATGCAGCCAGAGCTGCAATCAGTAAGAAGGGTTCGGAGATAAAAACGGTTTTGAAAATATCGAGCTCCCACTTTGCGGACCAGAAGGTTATCAATAATCTGATAAAATCACAGGTCGAAGAAGGAAATTGGACACCGAAGTCCGGTGCGTATGGAATTCTAAAGCATGAGATGGTTCACATGGTTACATACAAGAAAACCATAAGCCAGTATGACAATCTGGATGATGCATGGAAAGCTATTGATGAAGATACGTTCTGTAAATCCATTATGGAAGATGCTATGAGTGCTTGCAATTTAAAGGTTGATCGTAGTATAATTAAGCAAAAGCTCGGCATATACGCAGCAAAACGTCCAGACGAATTTGTTGCGGAAGCCGTATCGTCCACAAAAAACACTAAGTTAGAGAAAATGGTCAAGAAGCTGTTTAAGGAAAGGACTAGTGAATAATATGTTAATTTATCCTTCGGAACTTGCAGGAAAAATTGAATATGATGAATCTGGTGTATTGGTGCCGACATGTGAACTTACGGAAGAGGAGCAGAAAATCTTTGATGAGTTTGCCGAGGCTGACAAACGAGAATCCGAGGAAAGATTCAATACAGACTAATTATTGCGAAATTAGCATCCGAGAGGGTGCTTTTTTTATTGCCAAAATTTAATACAAGGAGGTGGATGCAGTGAAGAAGAGAAGGGGAAAGCACTGTTTATCAACAATCTGAAGGAGGTGATCCGAATATCTCGGAGCTGTCCGTTAAACAGTAAATAAACCAGAAGGAGGTTTGAGAGTATGCCCAAGATTGCGAAAGCATACGCAATTACAGATGCAAAAATCAGCTTCGTATCGTTGGTTGACAAGGCTGCGAACAAAAAGCAGTTCCTGATTACCAAATCAGAGGACGGTGCCGCAAACTTCGCCACATTTGGACGGATTTTGAAGGCAGACGCAGACAGCCACTATGTGACCGGTATCGTGTATGAGCCTATGGTAGAGGATACACAGGGCAATTATATGACGGAGGAGGAGATTACCAAGGCTGCTTATTGGTTCGCCAAGAACGGCAATCAGGTAGACCTTCAGCATTGCTTCAAGAAGTGTGACGGAGCAGAGGTGGTTGAATCCTATGTTGCAAAATGCGATATGGAGATTGAAGGAGAAACGATCAAGAAAGGCACATGGCTCATGACCATGGAGATTACGGACTCTGATGTATGGGATTCCATTCAGAAAGGGGATATCACAGGATTCTCTATGGGCGGTGTAGGCGTCTATTCAGAGGAAGATGTAGAACTTACGGTAGAGAAGCAGGAGGAGCCTAAAGGGCTTTTTAGAAGGCTTGCAAAAGCTATGGGCTTCGATGTCGTTGAGAAAGGTGCTGTAAAGAACAACTTTAAACGACGTGTGAAAGAGGATAACTTCTACTCTGCATGGTATGCGCTTAAGAGTACATTGGAGGGAAATTTTTATAATCCTGAAACTGGGGCTTGGGAATGGGGATACAACGCTGATGAGGAAACAATCAAGGAGGCTCTCACAGACTTCAATGATATTGTTACCCAGCTCCTTACGAGTGACGGAAGCATTATTAAATCTCTGGAGAAAGCAGCTAAAGAGGCTCCTGAACCTGTTATGAAGGCAGGCAAGAGCCTAAGTTCCAAGAACCTGCAGGCATTGCAGAGCATTAACGCAAGCTTGACCGATTTTCTTGCTTCGTTCACTGCGGACGGAGAGGGAGAATCTGGCAATACAACATCAAATGTAAAAAAGGAGGATGATGAAGACATGAACAAGGACGAAGTTCAGAAAATGGTAGAAGAGGAGATCCAGAAGGCAGTGGAACCCATCACCAAGCAGGTGGCGGCTATTGCAAAGGGCGAAGGTGTATCCGAGAAGGACAGCCCCGTCGCAAAAGGAGAAGAGCTGACAGCTGAAGCTGTAGCACAGATGGTGAGTGACGGCATTCAGAAAGCGGTATCTCCGCTGGCAGAACAGCTTGACAGCATTATGAAGTCCAGAGCAGTACCCAGCAATCTGAATGATGAAGCCGGCTCCGAAGTTAAGAAGCAGGCAGAGCAGCATTACATGACTGGCATGTTTTAAGTAAAAGAAGGAGGGAAATATTATGTTTACAAATCAGCAGATCATTAACAAAGCCGGTACTGCAATTCAGACTGGCAGCCTTACTCATGGACTTTTACAGCCGGAGCAGGCAAGAAAATTTATTCAGCAGACATTCGAAGCGACCAACCTCGGACCTCTGGTAAGACACGTCATGAGAACATCAAAAAGCGGTGAGATTGACAAGATTGGTATCGCATCCAGAATTCTTCGTGCCAAGGTCGAGAACGCAGATGATGGCTACAGAGCTGGTGTAAATACCAACGTGATCGAGTATGCCTGCAAGGCCGTTCGTTTACCTTGGGAGATTACTGAGGAAACCCTTCGTGAGAATATCGAAGGTCAGCAGTTAGAGGAAGTCATTACAAACCTCATGACCACACAGCTTGGTGTTGACCTTGAGGACCTGTATCTCAATGGCGACGAGAAAGCTTCCCAGGTAAAGGAGTTTAACAGCTCAGATGCATTCGCTATCGGAGACATCGTAACCAATAACAAGAAGCTGTACAAGTTCATCAAAGCACATACTGCGGGTGCATGGAATGCTTCCGAGGCGATTGAGATTGGAGCAGCTGCAGATGCAGACTTCTTAAAGCTCAATAATGGTTGGATTAAGCAGATCAACGGCGGCGGTCATGTATATGACGCTTCCAGTGAAAACTCCATGAAGCTGGACATCTTCTACAAGACACTCCAGAAGCTGCCTAATAAGTACAACAATGGAAAGCTTCGTTGGCTCATGTCCCCTAAGAGAGCACAGGAGTGGGAACTTTATCTGATGAATCAGGTAATCGGTAAAGGCGGAGCTGTTCCGGAGAATGTTTACACTCAGCCGGTACACATTCCTACTGTTTCCTGTCCGTCTATCAGTGACGATAAGATTATCCTTACGGATCCGAAGAACCTCGTTGTTGTAAACACCTACGGTATGAAGATCAGAAAGACCACTGAGGGCAAAGAGGCGATCATGCAGGATAAGAGATTCTATGTATGCCACCTTGATTACGATCCGATCATCGAGGAGCTTGACGCTACTGCGATTATTACTGGCTTGCCTTCTCTTGATTAAGGAGGTGCCTTATGAAACGATTATCACTTAATACCGGGCTTTCTTACTCTATCAGAGGCTTCTCCTGTGTAAAGGGGGAGCCTTTTGAAGTTGAGGATGGACTGGCAGAACAGCTTCTTGCTACCGGCAGATTTGATGAACAGCCAGTGATTGCTAATCCTGCGGAGGAATTGGATACCGATAACACGGGAGCTGGCGCAGAAGACGAGGAGCCGGAAGCTCCGGAGAATGGAGCTGGCGCAGAAGCAGGAGTTGAGGACGGACTGACAGCAAGCAAAGTATCCAATATGCGTAATGCCGACCTTTTAGCTCTGGCCGAAGAGAAGAATATCAGCCTTGAAGGATGCAGCAAGCATGACGAGTATGTTGAACGTATCAATGGTGCTCTCGGACTTGTAGATTTTTCTAAGCTTGGATTAGAGTAGGAGGAACATATGCAGAGACCTTGGGTACAGCCTGCGGAGGTAAAAGAGTATTCTGAATCTGCCAAGGTGGCGGCAAGGTCTGATGTTCGACTTGCCTATGATATAGCCAGAGCAGAAAGATATGTTATTTACCATACGCATAACAGATTTGATACAGAAGAGTACGAAAAAGAGCTGCCACAGGATGTCCGGATGGCAGTTATTTTATTGGCTGAAGCTTATGCCAAGCAGGCAATTACACAGAAGGAGGGAGCGAAAAGCTCAGAGACCTTTGATGATTACTCCTACACCATGGACAATGATTCAGACATTGCCGAAAATCTGGGGCTGGCTCTGATGTTAGATGATTACATCATCCAGCCTGATAACGGCAAGGTGACAATGAAACTTAGGAAGTTATAGGAGGCGCTTATGGCATTTGAGGATTTACTGGACCATAGGTGTGATATTTATCACATGGTAAAAGGGGAAAAGGATATGGGGTTTGCAATCAAGCAGACAGGTTTCTCATATCCGAAGGTTCCGGACGTTGAATATGTAGCGTGTCATTTCAATGTGAATGCTAATGCAGAACTTACTCAGACGGAATCAGCGAACGAATTCATATACTCTGGGAAATTACAGCTTCCGGCAGGTACGGACGTTCGCGTCAATGACAAGATTGTTGATAAGAATACCGGACTGGCATACACAGCGGAAATGCCTCACAACATCAGAGATCATCACATCATGGTCAATATTCAGAGGAAAGGAACTGTGAAAGGAGCATTATAGTGGCTGCAACTTATGTAAAGATTGATGTTTCGGAGCTTAAAGGCTTTGTCAGCAAACTGGATAAAGCAGCTCAGGGAGAATTCAAGAAGGAATTGGCTAACTTCATGGAAGGCATAGGGTACGAATTCCTCAGAATTGTGCAGGACGAGATCATTCGGAAACAGACAGTTGACACCAGACTGCTTCTGAATAGCTTCTCAAAAGGAGGACAGGATAACGTCTTTGTGCTGAATGAGGGGAGCATGACCGTAGAAGTCGGTACAAATGTAAAATATGCAGAATATGCAGACAAAGGGCACTGGCTGAATCCAAAAGGGGTAAACACCAGATTCGTTCCGGGGCATTGGCAGGGAGAGCATTTCATCTACGAACCCGGAGCCAAGACAGGAATGCTCTTGAAGCAGAATTGGATTGAAGGCTCACATTACTGGAGAGACGCTCTCCGCTGCATTGAGGATATGCTTCCGGGGCTCATGGAAAAGAAGATGGAACAATGGTTACAACAATTTTTTATGTAGGAAGGTGAGGAAATGCTGGAATTTGAGATTGCGGCTCTTTACTACTTCATTGCCGGCATTCTGAACCTGCCGGCATATTTTGATGAAGTGCCAGAGAATATGGAAATCCCTTGTGTATTTTATCCTTCTCCGCACCAGAAAAGCGGAGATTTCTCGACAAACACATACGCTACGACATTTACCTTATATGCGAAGGTGATGGACATTGATAATGTTTCCGCAGGAGGAAAGTGCTCGCAGATCATGCATGCAATAAGCGGGAATCGCTATAAAGTGCCGCTGGTAGATGAAAAAGGAAAGCGGACAGGAAAGAACTTCCGGATAGAAAGCATGGAAGTGACTAAGGCGGACGAGGGTGTGTGGCAGATGGAATTATCTTGGAAGAGATACTCACGTTATGATGGGGATGCGGCTGCTATGGCTCGTAGATTCTTCATGAATGGGTTTAAAATGGGAAAGGAGGGATTACATGGCTAGAACAGATAAAACTGCTGATAAAGTAGAAGAGAAGCGTACAGATACATCTGTTGAAAACTCTGAGGAAAGGAAATTTCCGTACAATGTGCTGAAAAGCCAGAGTTTAAAGTTATTTGGAGTTACATCAAGTACATTCATTGGTGCTACTTGCGGATTGGAGAATGGAGAGTATTCCATATCTGGAATGATGTCCATTATTAATAAGTGGCTCAACAGTCCAATTAAGGAGGAGGAAGAATAAAATGGCTGGTGGATATTTTGACGTGAATGTTGGAAAAAAAAGACCAGGAGCTTATGTTAATGTCAAGTCGCAGAGACAGCAGAAAGCATCCTCGACAACGAGAGGTATTGTTGTAATACCGCTTGTAGGATATGACTGGGGACCTGATGCTCAGTTCATTAAAATTGAATCAGAGTCACCAGATGCTAATGCTGTTTTACTTGGCAGGTCAATTTATGATGATAATAATTTCATGTTGCTCATAAGAGAAAGTCTTAAAGAAGCAGTTACATGTTATGCATACATTATCAATGCAGGTGCGAAGGCAGCCGCTACGGTTGGCGGGCTTACAATCACTGCGATGTATGGCGGCACTCATGGTAATGATATCCGTGTTGCATGCACAGCTAACACGGTGTCAGGATTCGATGTATCTGTATATCTCGGGGTAGATGTTGTTGAGACATACACGAATCTCAATACGATTGCGGATTTAATAGTTGCGGCTGAGAAAAAGTATGTGGTTTTCTCAGCTGCAGCGGAAGAGACTGCATTAACAGCATTTGCTGGGACATCTCTCACAGGTGGAACGAATGGTGAGACGAACAATGAGAAGGTTTCAACATTCTTAGACAGGTGCGATAATGTTAAATGGCATACTATGTGTTTTCCTGTTACAGATGCGTCCTTACAGGCTGCATGTATTGCGAAGATTAAGTACCTTCGCGAGAGTGCTGGTAAGTGGGTACAGGCGGTAATACCTGCATGCAGTGGTGATTATGAGGGTATTATTAATGTCACCAATTCTGTAATTTTAAGTGATGGAAAAGAGCTGACCGTGGCACAGGCATGTGCTTGGGTAGCCGGAGCCACGGCGGCTGCAACTAAGGTAGAATCTAATACATACAAGGCGTATGAGGGTGCCAGTGAGGTGTCAGGCATCAAGTCGAATGAGGAAGCTATAGCTGCTATTCAGAATGGAGAATTTTTCTTTTCCGTTTCGGAAGAAGGGAATGTTGTTGTAGAGTATGATATTAACAGCTTACACACATTCACAACGGAGAAGACGTCTGATTATGCGAAGAATCGTATCATGCGTGTGTATGACAGCTTTGCAGAAGATTTGGCACTTACGTTTCCGCCTAATAAATATAGCAACAATACTGATGGATGGCTTGTTATGGAAGGGCTTGGAAGAGCACTGTTACAGCGATATGCAGATGAGGGTGCTATTGATAACGTCGATCTTGATAATGACTTTAGCGTTGACCGCAGCAGAAGTTCAGGTGATGAGACGTACTTCAATGTCGGCATTCAGGCGGTTGATTCTGCCGAAAAATTATATTTTTCGGTATCTACGCGATAGGAGGTATGAATAATGAGTGAGAATATAAAACCTGTCAGCCTTGCAGAAGGGCATGTCTATATTGATGGAGTAGAGGTTATTGACTTAGCCAAGTGCACGATGCGGTTTGTGCCGAAGGTGTGGGCCGGAAAGACGGTTGGAAATAAGGGCACAAACCGCAGATGGCTTGGATATGACATCACAGGTACCTTGGATGAATACAAGACCACTCCGAGATGGCAGACTATGATTAAGAAGTACATTCAGGAGGGAAAGACACCGGAAATGACCATACAGTCGACAAGAGTGGATACGGATTCAGACTATTATGATTTGAGTGGAAGTGAAAGTGTTACCTTAACAGGTGTAGTTATTACAAGTGAGATTCCATTATTGGATATTGACACCGATGGTGAGGTGGTTAAGGATTCCATATCATTTGGGGCGAAGAATTTTGTGTAAGATTAGCATGGGACGTATACGAATCTCCGCATACGTCCTTATTTAATTAAAACGGGAGGATAGTTGCTATGGCAAATAAAGATTTAAAGTATTTTATGAGACCTGAAGCTAAAGAGGAGATTATCGTTGAGGTTGAAGGTTTGGACAGCATTAAGGACGAGAACGGAAAGGCAGTACACTTCCGCATTAAGAAGCTGCACAAGGATACCATTGATAAGATAAATAAGATGTATACATCCAAGGTGCCAGCCAAGGACCGCAAGGGGAATTATATTATCCAGAATGGAGAGATTGTATATAGAACAGAGAAAGACAATGCTAAGTCACTTGCACACTTAATTACGGAAGCGTTAGTTTATCCGGATTTGAAGGATACGGACCTTATGGCCTATTACAATTGTGTTGATATTGCCGAGATGCCATCGAAGGTGTTCCCGACCACAGCGGAGTATGCAGCAGTGGTGAACAAGGTTTTAACTGTGCTTGAAATCATGGATCCGGATGAGGCAGAGCAGAAGGAGGTGGAAGCGGCAAAAAACTAATACAGTGCAAGGGCAGTGAAGGCTATTGGGCTCATGTATTATGGCAGCGTCATGGACTCAGACCTGATGAATTTGAGGCAATGTCAATAAGAAAAAGGTGCTTTTTTATTGCCTCTGAAGTTGAAGAAATGGAGAACCCTTGCAGATTAGATGTACTGTATCGCAGGAAAGGAGGCGGTAAATAGTGGCTGGAGTATCTGTAAAATTTAAAGCGATTGATGAAATCACTTCAAAGTTTGATGCGATGGTATCGGCGGGAGAAAAAACTCTTAATACTTTCAGTAAGATGGAAACTTCGGCTGGAAAAGCCTGTTCGTCCGTCTCTGATATTGCGGATAAAGCTGCGAATGCAATGGATAAAGCTGCGAACTCGGCAGATTATTGGACGGACGCTATCGGCAACTACGATAAAGGTGCAATGGAGGCTATTTATACAACAGAAGAGCTTGTCAACATGGGTTTTAAGACTGAGGATGCATTATCTGCAGTCTCCGATGTTGCAGGGTCAGCTGCGGATGAGATAGATAAGTTCGGAAAGGAATCTGCAGATGCGGCCAAGAAGACAGAAGAGTTTGGTGACAAGGCGGAAAACGCCATATTTGGGTTGGGAGAGGTATTAACTACTGCCGGCATTGCTGTTGCCTTGCACGAAATTGGTTCAGAATTTATTGAGTGCTCCAACAAGGCGGCAAGTTTTGAAACATCAATGGCTGTAGTAAGCACAATCGCAGACGATACAGCGTTGTCAACTGAACAGATGTCGGCTCAGGTAAAGCAGTTGTCAAAGGATACAGCAGTTGCCGTGACTGACATTGCAGATGCCACATACGGTGCAATATCAGCAAGTATTGATACGGCAGATGCCGTAGCCTTTGTAGGACAGGCCAATCAGCTTGCCGTTGGAGGTTTTACATCGCAAGCAACGGCAGTAGATGTGCTTACTACGGCAATCAATGCCTATAATCTTAAGGCGTCTGGCGCGAAACAAATATCAGATTATCTTGTGACCACCCAGAATTTAGGAAAGACCACGGTTGACCAACTGGCGGCAAGCATAGGTATGGTTATACCTACTGCGGCAGCCTTTAATGTGCAGCTGGATAATTTATCAACTGCATACGCAATACTCACTGCCAATGGTATTCAGACGGCACAGGCAACAACTTATCTTAAGTCTATGTTCAGCGAACTGGCTGACACGAATAGCAATGTGGCCAAGGTACTTTTAGAAGAAACGGGATCCAGTTTCGCACAACTTATGGAGCAAGGGTACTCGCTCGGTGATGTGATGCAGATTCTGGGTGACAGTGTAGATGGAAACACAACAGCATTTATTAATATGTGGAGTTCAATGGAGGCTGGCTCGGGAGCTGTCTCACTGTACAATTCAGGTATTGAAAAATACACACAAGTACTTGATTCGATGAGAAATTCAGCTGGAGCGACTGAAAAAGCGTATGAAAAAATGACGAATACCACGGACTATGCAACCCAGAGAACGAATAACAGCTTGACAAACCTGTCAATCGCAATCGGGGATGATTTGAACCCTACGATAAGTGAGGTGAAAAATGGTATTGCGGATATGGTAGATGGGTTTACTGATATTATCAATCAGAATCCGGCTATTACTGCAATGCTTACCGGAACCACAATCAGTATTGCGGCTGTTACGGTTGGCATATCAGGGTATACGGTTGCAACCAAATTGGCAGCATTAGCGACAAAGGCATGGACGGCGGTTATAAATATGAACCCTGTGTTTTTAGGTGTAACTGCTGTAACTGCTTTAACAGCTGGAATCGTGGCATTTACCACAGTTCTTGGAGATTCGGTCGATGAATATGACACTTGGACTGATTCCACGCGAAGACAGTATGATGAACTGCAGACGTTGGAGCATGAGTATGAAAATGCCGTAAATGTATATGGAGAAACTTCGGAAGAGGCACTGAGGCTGAAATATCAGGTAGATGAACTTACGGACAGCTTCGAGGCTAATAAGCAGACGATGGAAGAATTTTATGCTGAATGCGATGCTGTAATCGACAGCAGTCGTCAGATGATAAGTGGGTATGAAGAGAGTAATCAGACTTTGCATACCAACGAACTACGCACACAGGCACTTATACAGCGCCTTGATGATTTATCATCATCAACAGACATAACAGCAGCTAAACAGACAGAGATGGAAGCTATCATCGCAGAACTGAATGATACAGTTGATGGTTTAAATTTGTCATACGGCGACCTTGTGGCGAATCAGGAAGATGCTATAAGTTCACTGCGCGCGTATGCGGAGATGCAGGCCAAGCAGGAACGTATGCAACACCAGTATAAAGCTTATGTTGAATCGATTGCGCAGGAAGCAGAACTGCGTGAGCAGCTGGCAAAAGCAACACAGGAAGCTGCGGCGGCGCAGGAACGCTATATTGCAGCGGGAAATGCATACACAGATTACGCGCAAAAAACCACGCAGAATGATGTTACCGGGCTGGCCGGATTGGGACTGCCTTTTTCTCAGCAGTACAAAGATATGGCAGCAGCCGAAGAGGAATATAATAAAACCCAGGCGCATGTGGAGCAATTAACACAAGATTTAAATGCACAGCTTAGAATACAGGAAGACTGTGAAGCAGCTTGGGAATCCATGGCAGCAACAGCGGCAGATGGTGCTGACAGTCAAATTGATAGCAGTAGTGCTGTGGCAGAAGCAGTGTCAGGAATAAAAACCAAGTTGGAGACACTTGCCGAATCTTACGATACGGCTTATAAAGCGGCATATGATAGCGTTAATGGTCAGATAAGCCTGTTCGGCAGCATGACCACAGAAACAGACCAGTCTGTTGCAGATATGCAGGCGGCACTTGACAGCCAAACAGAGTATTTACAGTTGTACACAGCCAATTTGCAGAAAGCGGCAGAATACGGATTAAATGATGCTTTGCTTTCTAAGCTGTCTGATGGTTCAACCGAGAGCGCAGGCCAGTTAAATGCCATTATAGAGAAAATAGAGGAATTAGGCGGAACCACAGAAACGATGTCGCAGGAAGCCCAAGCATTCGTGGATAGCTTTAATACGTCATTTGAACAGGTTCAGTCTGCAAAGGAAACATGGGCCACATCGGTTGCGAGAATGGAGACTGATTTTGGTGATGCGATGGATAGCATCACTGCAGATATGACAGAGACCGTTGAGCAGATGAATATGGCAGACGATGCAAAGGCTAACGCCATTGCAACCATGAATGCGTACATTGAAGGTATTAAATTAAAAACATTTGAAGTGAAGTCGGCCATCGGAGCTATAACATGGGCTGATACCAATATTCCATTTACTTCAAATGCGTATGCTGGCGGAACAGACAGTGCAGATAAAGGGCTTGCGTTAGTAGGTGAGGATGGTCCTGAACTTGTTGATTTCAGCGGAGGCGAGAAGGTTTACACTGCAGATGAGACTGCCGGTATGTTTTCTAACTCTATTAACAATGACTTCTTTGTAGCTCCTGTATCCGGCGTAGAAGGACGTTCCGAGCAGGATAGTAACAAGACTATCACACTGAAACTTGAAGGTTCCGGAGAACTTAAAGTAGGTTCTTCCGGATTGAGCAAGGATGATGTGGTGGATATCCTGCTTGATAATGTGAAGGATGCTCTGATGCAGATTATCCAGCAGGAAATTCTTGAGGAGGGAGAGCTGAGCTATGAGTTCTAATTATCAGATGTATGTTAAGCAAGGATATGACGCATTTCGCTTTCCGGTTCTTCCTGAAAAAGTTGAGGTATCCTATGGCAGCAACAATGACAAACTGCAGGTGTGCGGTATCGGAGAAGTTACTATCATACAGGATGATGCGGCAGCAAGAATTAAACTTGAGAGCTTTTTTCCAAAAAATTATTTTCCCGGCTGTGATTTTTTTGATATTCCCAATCCGGTTGATGCATGTAATAAAATTCTGTCGATGAAAAAAAGCCGCCAGCCTGTCCGTTTTACGATTACCGGCGGGCTTGGGGTATCAATGTATGTTACAATAGAGGATTTCAAGACATGGGAAGAGGGTGGTGATGTCGGAACCATTTATTTTTCTCTGTCGCTGAAGGAATATAAGGAAGTATCAGTACGTCAGATTACAGTTAATGTTGTTACTAAGAAGGCTAGAATATCGTCTGCTAATTCACGAGTTGATTCAAGCACATCATCACAGACCTACACGGTAAAGCGATATGATTGTTTATACAGCATCGCACGTCAGTTTTACGGAGATGGTTCAAAATATATGCTCATTTATAATGCAAATAAGAGTGCGATTGGCGCCAACCCTAACGAAATTAATGTAGGGTTGGTACTTACAATTCCGGGAGCCACTGCTTCAACGAGTGTGGGTACTTCAAATTCGGGAACGACTGGAAGTAAGTCTAATCCTCCATATGCAATACTCACCAAGAGTTATGGTGTCGTTAAAGCTGGCTTTTCAACTTGGACGGCAGCTTATAATTATTATCTGCTGAATGAGGGACTTAGCAAAGGCTGGAAAATTGTAGATAAAAATCGCAATGTTGTGTCATCCTAGGAGGGATAATGATTAAGTTTTTAATTGTCAAAAGTACTAAGGGATACGATGTGAGCAACTGTTTTGAGAAAATTATCTGGGGCGGACGTAAAGGTGCCGCTCCAAGAAATGTGAAGATTACGCTGCTTGACGATGATGGCGAAATGCATAATCGTGTATCGGTTGACTGCGAGGAAGGTGACCAGTGTGTAATGTATGAAGATGGGCGGGAGCTTTTTCGGGGCATCATCGTTAATCATACTCAAACCGAAAAGAAAAGGCTTGTTATCACGGCTTATGACAATGCATATTATCTGGCCAATAATAAAGATTCCTTTTGCTACAGCGAGAAAACAGCCACTTACATTTTTAATGACTGTATAACAAGACTTGGAATGTCGGTTGGGACAGCCGTTGATACAGAATATATTATCCCGGAACTGCCTAAAGCCAAGACTACCTTTTATGATGTCATGCTTGACGCCTTAAGTATGACTTATAAGGCTACGGGGCTTAGATATTATATAGCATCGAGCCAAGGGAACCTTAATTTGCTAAGAAGGTCAGAAAATACACTTCAATGGGTGCTGGAGGTCGGTGCTAATATTACCGGATACACGTACGTCAAATCCATTGCCGGAATTAAGACAAGGGTAAGGCTGCTCTCAAAAGAGGATGCCGTTGTCTATGAAGAAGTCAACGCAGAGTTAGAAGAAAAAATAGGCACGTTTATGGATGTGCAGTCGGTTGATGATGATTATAATGAGGCTCAAATGAAAGAGCTGGTAGAATCAGTCTTTTTAGAGAAAGGTATGCCAAAAAGAACGCTGAAGGTATCCGGCATTGGAATATCTGACGCTGTTGCTGGTGGATGTGTGTATATTATAATTCCGCATCTTGGCATATCGAGAACATTCTACATCGATGAGGATAGTCATACATTCAATCGTAATTCACATACTATGACACTGACACTGAACTTTGCAGATGATATAGACGCTGCCGGATAGGAGGGATTACATGAACACGGGATCACCGACTGGGCTAAAAGAATTAATACAATCACTGATGCCAAATGTGCCTGGAGTTGTCGAAGGCAAAGTCACAGGTATAAGTCCGTTGAAGATCACGCTTGTGAATGATTTAAAAATGATTCTGAGCGAGAATTCGTTGGTTGTGCCGAGGCACTTGACAGATTATACGGTGTATGCTGATGTGAGTAAGGGTAAGGGTGTTTTATCAAGTCAAACTCAAAAGGATGCCGGTAAGCACACTCATACTGGTGGAGAGCATGACGGACATGAAAGTGGAAACGGAGAGCACACTCATACTGGTGGAGAGCATATACATACTTTATCCACGTTCGAGCTGAAGAGTGGAAAAATAACTGTGCATAATGCTTTAACGATTGGGGATATTGTGTATCTTTTACCGTTCAATTGTGAAAAAAAGTATTATGTGCTTGACAGAAAGGGGGGATGACAATGGCTGTATTACAGCTGCCATTATCGTTATCGGATTTAACTGATAACGAGGTTGAAACATCAAAGACGTATCGCATCGACTGGGATAACGGGCGTATATCAGGATTAATTGATGGAGCAGAGGCGATGAAACAGTTTATTAAAAAGGCTGTTATGACTCCGCGCTTTAAGTGCCTTATATATAACAGCCAGTATGGCAGTGAGATAAAAGACACGTTGATTGCTCCCGGCGTCACGCGAGAATACATGCAAACAGAAATATCATTTTTAATTGAGGATGCCTTGATTCATGACGAAAGGGTGTTGAAAGTTTATAATGTGTCAATAGAATTCGGCGAAACCTATCCTTTACAGGACAGTGCAGTCATATCATTCGATGTTGATACGATTTATGGTCAGATTCCAATTAAGGAGGCGGTGTAATGTTTGAGCAGTACACGGAAGATTATTTTTTAGATGAAGCAAAATCATTAGGAGAAGAACTCGGGGTTGATACAAGGCAGGGGTCAATTTATATGGACGCAGCATCTGGACACTGTTTGAGAGCTGCAAAGTTCATGGCAGACTTATCAACTGTCTTTGAAATGCTTGCTGTTGATACATGCACAGGTGAAATTCTCGAAGAAAAGGCGGGGCAGGACGGAATTGTGCGGCATCAGAGTACACAGTCTTATTGGAATGTCAATATCGAGGGCACTATTCCGGCTGATGGGACAAGGTTTTTCTGCCAGTCATATTATTTCAAGATGGTAACAGTTGACGGATTGCATTTACTTGAATCAGAGACTTACGGAACGGAAACAAATGTACTTAATCCTGGAGATGCGGTTGTGCCGCTGTACAACATAAGCGGTTTGATTGCGTGTACTTTGGGTACATTGTATACTCCGGGAGCTGATGCGGAAAGTGATGATAGCTTAAGGCAGCGGTGGAAGGAAAAGAAATCAGGACCATCCGACAATGGCAATAAAACTCAATTCAAGGCTTGGTGCGAATCTGTATCAGGAGTCGGAATTGCACATATCATGCCCTTGTTCGGCGGGGAGAATACTGTAAGAGCAGTCTTGTATTCAACGACAGGAGAAAAGCCCTCAGAGAGCATTATAAAGGCTGTACAGGATTACATAGACCCTATTACAAACGGGTACAATGTCAGTGTAGATGGGGTAAATTTTGTATTTGGAGATGGGCTCGGTGAAGGAGTAGCAAATATCGGAGCTCATTTCCTTGCAAGCGCACCTGACGAGGTGCCCATGTCTGTGACATTTGATGCGGACTTAAAAAGTGGTTATACGAAGAGTCAGGCACAGGAGGAGGTTTTGTCTAAGGTCAAAGAATATGTATCTAATTTGGTATTAAATGCGGCTGATACATTGACAGTGCGGTTATCCAATATTGGTTCGATAATCCTGTCTGCAGATGCTATCACAGATTACACACCATCGTCCTTAATGATTAATGGTTCAACAGACAATGTGACTGTAAATGTAATGCAGGTGCCGATAGTCCGGGAGGTGATTATTAATGATTAATCCGGTATTCTATAACCAGACGAGGAGTGGCTACGATGAATTGATATCTTATGGTCCTAGTTTTTACAAGGATATACTGGAAATGGATGCCAACTATCAGTTCGCCGGAAGAACATTAGACATTATGGCGGATGGACTTGAGCAGATAGTCTCCAACCAGTTCATTGATTTTGCTGGTGAGGAGGCGGTAAGGCGATACGAAAGCTGGCTCGGAATAAGCTCTGATACAACACGCAGCTTAAGTGATCGTAGAAAAAAGGTAAAACTTGTGTGGAATGGTGGGGAAAAACTCAACGGAAGCCTGATAAAAAGGCTTGTAAACAGCTATATCGGATGTGAGCCTGAGCTTATTATGACAACACATCTGGTCATCAATATTGATGTAGCACCGAATGATGATGCATACATTACAGACCTTAAGCAACAGCTTGACAGGATGATGCCGGCTCATTTGGCGTATAGCATTTTCTATAACAAAATCCTCACGTCAACTATGTATCTTCCGACTGTGTGGCAGGACGATGAGATTTTCAGCATAAGGCAGGTAGAATTATGAGTTTTGGTGGATTAATTTTAACTAATGACGGCAGGAATGAAATTGCGAAAGCTGAACTGGGGCAGATGTATTCCATAACGGATGTTATATTTGGCGATGGAATTTATAATGGGTCATACAATGCCATTACAGCCTTGGTAAATCCCGTGATGACTATACCAATCACTAAAGTTGAGAGGAAGGAGAGCGAAGTTTGGCTGGAGATTGAATTTTGCTCGAAAGATGTACCGAAGGCCTTTTATCTAAGGGAGGTTGGCATCAAAGCTAATGGAATGCTTTGCTATTATGACAATGCAGGTACGGATGCTGAATACATAGATCCGAACGCGGCAAATCTGGTAAAACAGAAAAGAATGCGCTTTATCTTATCAATATCACAGGAGTGTCAGGTGAATGTGTCTGTATCTAGCACATTGTATGCACTTGAGGATGATTTATTGGCTCATACAAATGATAAATCAACTCACATCACACCAGAAGAGAGGACAACGTGGAGTGCCAAACAGAATCATATCACAGGTGCGGCAAGTACAATTGCTGACAGCAATTTGGCTGTGACGAAGGCATTAATAAGTGATTCTTCTGGAAAAGTATCAACATCTGATGTTGCAGCGACGGAACTTGAGTATTTAAGTGGCGCGACGGGTAATATTCAGCGGCAGCTTAATGATACAAAAAGTTATGCAAAGAATTACGCAGATTCAACCTATCAGCAGGCCGCAGGCTACACGGATAAGAGGATTGCAGATGTAATCGGGGTACCACCTGAGACACTTGACACGATAGAAAAGCTTGCTGAGGCAATCAAGGAGAATGAGGAAGTCGTCAACGCAATTAATGACGCCATCGTTAAAAAAGCCAATCAGTCAGTGCTTGAGACGCACATGAATAACGAATATATCCATGTGGATGCCGACAAGCAGAAGAAATGGAATGAGTACGAACAGCAGATAGCGGACTTAAATAGCAATTTATCCGTCATCGGTGGAGTATCTGTATTCACAGTTCCGTTGTCTGTTAATGCTATTGCAGGCAAAGAGACGGAATATGTGTTTATCGACAATATACCAAGCGGTACATATATCATAAGTGCACTTACGCATGTTGATAATGCCGAAATCCCCGACGGCAAGCGACTTTTTATGGCGATAGCAAGTAGAGGCTACGTTGGTGCGACAGCTATAACAGGCAATCTTAAGACTTGGCAGTGGGCGCAGACAATGTTCTTCAAGGGCACAGATTGCATTCTCAGAATCTTGTCCGAGTTCGATTTTACGGCACAGTTTAATATGAGTGTTTTTTTAATGCGCATTAAGTAATCGTAAAATATCCATTAAACGGAATAATTCCTACAAGCATATTGGCACTTGCTGTTGATGCGATGCTGATTGTAAGCTTGTTGGCAGTTACAGTTACATCTGGTCTTGCATTACTTTGTATGTTAATTATAGTCAGATTTCCACCAGATGAATATATATAATAGACATTACCTGACACAGTTAATAAAGCATGTGCACCGCTTGATGTAGTGGTGCTAACGGTTGCCTTTTTGAGCCAGTTTGCTCCAATAACGGATTTTACTTGAGATAAATTGCTATTTAAAAAATGAAAGGAGGTTGATAAGTACATTATAAAATTGAATTTTATTTGAGAAATGAAATCGAGAGCCGAGAGGCTCTTTTTTGTTTCTCGGAAAGGAGGTAAGAGTGGAAGAACAGATTAGCAGAGCGGAATATGAAGAGTACAAAAAGCGTCTCGATGCTGAGAACAAGAGGCAGGACAAGAGGATTGAGTTACTCGAGGAGAGCACCAAGCAGATAAACGCCCTCACAGTTTCGATTGAGAAGCTGGCACAAAGTGTTGAAAGCATGGTCAAAGAGCAGGAAGCTCAGGGTAAGCGCCTTGAGTCGTTGGAAAGCAAGGATGGTGAAATGTGGCGTAAGGCTGTGGGTTATGTTGTCACCACCATAATAGGTATCGCATTAGGTTTTATTTTCACACAGCTTGGATTGTAAAAATCAAACAAGTTCAAAATAAGGAGGACAGAAATCATGAGAAAAATTGACTGGGTAAGAAAATTAACAAGCAGAAAGTTATGGACTGCGGTTGCAAGTTTTGTGTCTATGATGATACTTGCAACAGGAGGAACGG
>ERZ1034998.107-NODE-107-length-54787-cov-47.374863_pt1 | contig 54787 bp, 44 predicted proteins | sample MGYA00520621_ERZ1034998 | MGnify/ENA primary metagenome ERZ1034998 (study PRJEB33766, sample SAMN09781748) | gut metagenome | biome: gut microbiome | host: Homo sapiens | place: Madagascar | study: EMG produced TPA metagenomics assembly of the PRJNA485056 data... | reverse complement strand
CTGAGACAGAGCCGGTAAAAGAAGGCTACACATTTGGAGGCTGGTATACCGATAAGGACTGCAAGACAGAGTATGATTTTAAGGCAGCAGTAAAAGCAGATGTGACAATCTATGCGAAATGGACGATAAACAGCTACAAAGTAACATTTGATACAAACGGAGGAAGTGAAGTATCAGGTCAGAGTGTAGAGTGGAATAAGTTGGCAGCAAAGCCTGAGACAGAGCCGGTAAAAGAAGGCTACACATTTGGAGGCTGGTATACCGATAAGGACTGCAATACAGAGTATGATTTTAAGGCAGCAGTAAAAGCAGATGTAACAATCTATGCGAAATGGACGATAAACAGCTACAAAGTAACATTTGATACAAACGGAGGAAGTGAAGTATCAGGTCAGAGTGTAGAGTGGAATAAGTTGGCAGCAAAGCCTGAGACAGAGCCGGTAAAAGAAGGCTACACATTTGGAGGCTGGTATACCGATAAGGACTGCAATACAGAGTATGATTTTAAGGCAGCAGTAAAAGCAGATGTAACAATCTATGCGAAATGGACGATAAACAGCTACAAAGTAACATTTAACAGTCTGGGCGGAAGCAATATTGCATCTCAAAAAGTAGTATATAATGATATGGCAAAGAATCCGGAATCACCTGTAAGAAAGAATTGTGGATTTGGAGGCTGGTATACAGATAAGAGTTTCACAGAGCAGTATGATTTTTCTAAACCGGTGACACAGAATGTGAAATTATATGCCAAGTGGTATAAAGCATCAGCAAATAAGAAGAACGTTGAGGTTAAAAAGGGAAAATCCACATCAAGCGTAAAGATAAAAGTTAATGACGGAGATGAGATTAAGAGCTGGAAATCTTCTAATAATAAAGTTGCAAAGGTGAATAAAAACGGAAAAATCACCGGAGTGAAAAAGGGAACTGCGACAATAACAGTTACAACTGTAAAGGGCGCAAAAGTGACTGTAAAGGTTGTAGTCAAAGAAGTTAAGATACCGACTAAGAAGATTAAGGTTTCAAATGTGAAAAAGGGAAAACTGAGTCTTAAGTCGGGCAAAAGCTTTGGACTTAATGTTGTGATTACACCTTCAAACAGCACAGATGCGGTTAAATATACGTCATCTGATAATAAGATTGTTACGGTTGATAAAAATGGTAAAATTAAAGCTGTTAATAAAGGTAAGGCAAAAGTAACCATAACAAGCGGAAAAATAAAGAGAGTTATAACTGTAACAGTAAAATAATGAATAATAAACAACAGATAAACATACAAAACAGAATAATATTTGGAGTTATAGCTGTACTTGCTTTGATAAGACTGATATTTATTGTTAAAACAGGTATATACACACCGGGTATGCAAAATGATGTCGGTACACTGGATGCCTCACGAAATGGGCATCTGGGGTATATATATTATCTTGCGTATGGTGGAGATGTTATACATAATGATGCAGCAGTTAATTATCAGTTTTATCATCCTCCGCTTCATTATATGATAGCGGCGCTATGGTTAAGAATAGTTATGCTGTTCGGAATGTCATTAAAGATGGCAGGCGAGAGCCTTCAATTCCTGACATTGGCATATTCTATAGCCAGCCTTATATTTGTAGATAAGATAGTAAAGATAATGAACGGAGGATGTAAGGCAAGAATAATTGCATTGGTGATGGCGGGATTATTTCCGTATTCCATAATTATGGCTGGATCTGTGAATAACGATGGACTTGTTACACTGCTTATGTTGATAACTATATGGTATATGCTTGAGTATAGTGAAAAACAGGATTTAAAAACAGCTTTTAAGACAGGGATTTTTTTCGGACTTGCCATAATGACCAAAACATCAGCCTTGACATTGGGACCGGGGATTCTTGTATTTATGTTGTATCAATATTACAGAAATAAAAAAAGCAGAATGAAATATATTGACCATTATATAGTATTTGGTGTGGTTTCATCTGTAATAGGATTATGGTACCCGCTAAAAAATCATATAATATATAAAATGCCGTTTCTATATGTGCCGAGACTTGGAAATAATATTAATCAGTATATCGGTGGCTACGGCTTTGTGGAAAGATTGTTTGATTTTACAGGTGGATGGTGGAAAACTCCCGGTGTTGTGTTTGATGAAAAAAATGTGGATTATAACATATTTACAACATTTTCGAAGTTTGGCATGTTTGCAGAAAGCAGATATTATGAGGGGAGTAAAATAAAAGAAGAACTTTTTAAAGTACTGCTGTGTATTTTTATGATAGTAATTGTCTTGAGCTTTATATGCGTCTTGCTATGGCTTGCCGGTGAAATAAGACACGGCAACAGACAGGTTGGTATAATGCTTGCCGTTATGTATGTAACGATAATAATATCATATATAAGATTTTGCATAGCATATCCACATGTGTGTACGATGCATGTACGTTATGTAATGGTGGCAGTCTTTATGACAGCAGTGTTTTTAGGTTTGTATGTTGAAAAAATAAATAAAAAAAGTAGACAGTAATAGAAGAGAGAAGAGCCGTTCATGAAAATTTCATGGGCGGCTCTAAACAGTTATGATAACAGCTAAAAATATTAATTGGATTTCAAATCTTCAAGTTGTTTTCTGAGTAAAGCGATTTCATTATCTTTTTCAGTAATAACATTGTCTTTTTCAGTAATAACGTTATCTTTTTCGGTAATAATGTTGTCTTTTTCAGCAATAACGTTATCTTTTTCAGTAATTATATTATCTTTAAGATTTATAGTATAATCTTTGCCATCAAGTTGTTGTTTCATACCATCAATCTCATTCTGCATTTCATCAATCATATATTGCACAGTATTTTTATCAAGTTCGGCTAATTCTTTTGAAAACATCTGCATCACCTTTTCTGTATTAAGACACATGGAGTATACTTCATCATACAGAGGTTTGAAATCCGGATATTTATCTATAAGAGAGATGATATCTTCCGGAAGGTCTGATGAAAGAAATGTAAACCATGCATCCAATCTGTTGTTAATACCTTTATTGTGTAACATATTGATGAATATGTCAAGTGGAATAAAAATGTATCGCTGCAGCAAATCTATCTCTATTCCCGTATCTGACTTTTGCTTAAAATTATGTATATATGTGTCTGGAAAATCATTAAAAGCAGCAGGACTTGATTCAAACAGCACTATAGTATAAACGGTCTTTATGTTCTTGTAACTGAAATTTTTTCCCAGTCTGCTTCGTACACGTTTGTACTGCCTTAGAAGTAAATCAGCAGAGTAACATGCCGCACGTTGTCCCGGAAACATATATCCGATTTTCTGAACCTCAACATTTGCGATTGAGCCGTCTTTAATCTGTACAACTATATCAAGTATGACAAGGGAAGTTTCGTCGGCAATGCGTGTGGAATCATTAGGCAGCATCTCCTTTATGGTGACAGGCTCACCTAATATAAATGATGTCACATATTAAATATAAGTCAAGAACTTTTTTGCTAGAATAAGATGATTTATGGAAAATCAAAAGTTAATATTGAAATATTATTCTTCTTAAGTTATAATAGTTAAACATGTGTGATATAATTTATATGTAAATTTAAATAGTTATAAAGTTTCCGTGCAGCCGGGAAGATAGCGGTGTCCTGAACCTGCAATCCGCTCTAGCAGGGGTGATGTTCTGCCTCGGGTAATTGCCTGCAGGGCTGCCCTTTATAAGTGGCGTTGACGTTTGGGTCTTGCGCAACAGGAATTTGTGAACCGTGTCAGGTCAGGAATGAAGCAGCACTAAGCAAAACCTCCTGTGTGCCGCAAGGGTGCCTGGATTGAGCAAACTGTAAAGGTAACGCCTGTGGGTGTTAAACAAAGCAGAACGCACGGATTAAAAATAAATAAAAAACTGCAATATTCCGCAGAAGATGATACCTTTACCGGTATTGATTCTGCGGAATTTTTTTCTTTATTGAAAATTAAATGGGCAAACTCTCAAAGCATATGTTTTATCAGGAAAATAAGTATTTTCGTTATTCAGGTATTTAATAATTAGCTAAATAATAAAAAAAAACAGGACGATATAATTATTGACAATTAAAATGTTTTTGACAGAAATGAGGTATGCACACCATGAACATAAATGGAATATCAATAAAAGAGAAGACGGACAATATTATAAACGGCCAGACTGTAGCAAATACAGGAAATGCAGGTGCCGTGTCAGAGTTATATAAAAATGTTTACAGTACAGCAGCTACATTAGAAAACGGAAGCGGCAGTGTGACTGAATACAGGGAACCGGATAAATCGGAGAAGAAGGAAGAAGTTTCAGCGACAGCCCTGTCAGCGGATGCCATAAAGACTCTGACTGACAATATTTCCACAGATGATTATCTTCTGTATGAGAAAATGGGATTTGCACCGGATAAGGATGATCCGACGGATATAGTTACAGTCAGTGACAGGATTAAGATTCAGATGGCTGTTCATGGTGGAGCAGTGTATGGAGATATAGACATTGATACGTTGAAAAATATGTATGGGGATACAGGGCTTGCATATCAGATTGCCGGTAAACTTAAGGAGAACGGAGTGTCTGCTGAGCAGTCAAATGTTGATGAGGTGGCCCGTGCATTATCTGAGGCACAGGAACTTGGGAAACTTACCGATGGTGCAAAGTTGTACCTTTTAAACAATAATCTGACATTGTCGGTTGATAATGTATACATGGCTGAGCACGCGGAGGCGGCAGGAAGCATAAATAAAAATGAAAATATGCTGACAGACGAGCAGTGGGAAAGCCTTAGCGGTCAGATTAATGATATGTTAAATAATGCAGGGATAGAAATTTCAGCGGACGATTTGCAGAATGTCAGATGGATGATTGAGAATAAAATACCTGTTACAGTGGACAATGTTGTTAAGATGAACAGAATGAGTCAGTTTTCCGGAGATTACAGTACGGAGGAGTGGATTGATTATATCGCACAGACTATGGCAGTAGGAGCCGGGGCAGGCGATACGCTGATAATAGGTTCTGATGCGTCCGACATAGCAGAAGATTTTGTTGAGACAGTTGAGAACGTTACAAACGAAGAATTACAGTATATTATAAAGAATAATTATACCCTAAATGTCAAAAACATGAAGGAGTTTTCAGACAAAGAAAGTGCCGGTCAGAAAAATGAAAATCCTTCCGGTTCTTCCGAAAAAGATGTTAATGTTGAACTTATAAAGGCAAAACGCCAGCTTGAAGAGATTCGCCTTATGATGACAGTAAAAGTCGGAGTGAAAATGCTTGTAAATGGTATAAATATAGACACAGAGCCTATGCAGAACATGGTAGATGAACTAAAGAAGCTGGAGGAGAATTATGCATCAGCGGTATTTGACATGACCGATGTGGACAGACAGTCTGACAAAATGAAAATCTTTAGTGATACTATGGGTGCAGTGGAGGTGATGAAGTCGGTTCCGGCTTACCTGCTTGGAAATGTGATGAGTGAAACCACGGATTTCACCGTATCGGCAATCAGTGAAGAAGGAGCTGCATTAAAGAACAGATTTGATATGGCAAATCAGGCTTATGAGACTATGCAGACGGCTCCGAGAAAAGATTTGGGAGATAGTATCACAAAGGCATTTGCATCTGTGGATAATATACTTGATGATATTGGCATGGAGATAACAGAGAATAGTGAGAGAGCAGTCAGAATACTTGCATACAATAACATGGAATTGACATCTGATAATATAGATGCCATGAAACGGCTTGATATGGAAGTCACCACACTTTTTGACAATATGAAGCCGAAGACAGTTGTGCATCTTATATCTAAAGGGATAAATCCGCTGAATACGAATATTTATGAACTGAATGACAGATTATCAGAGATAAATATGGAAATAAATGCAGATGATACTGAAAAGTACAGTGAATATTTGTGGAAACTTGAGCACAATTCTGAAATAAGTGAGACAGACAGAGATACATATATAGGAATATACAGACTTTTAAATCTTGTTGCCAAGGGTGACAGAAGTGTTATAGGTGCGATTGTAAATGAAGGTGCAGAGGTGACAATGAATAATATGTTAAAGGCACTGAGGAGCAATCGTGCAAAGGGAATGGATAAGACGGTGGATGATAAGTCTGATATAGTGGAAAAGGTTGTGACGGGAACAAGCAGTATCAGTGCACAGTTATCCGGGTTTATGAATGATGACATGTCTGATGAAAATAATGATGACATGAACAGGCAGAACGAGGATTACCAGAGTGAGCAGAGGTATGTTAAACAGTCGGTTGAGAAAATAAATGATGATATAACACCGCAGAAACTGTCAGAAGCCATGAAAGGTGGCGACATAATGAATATGCCTATGGAGCGTCTGGCTGAATATATGAGTGAGAACAGCAGGGAGAATTATTCTGAGGATGCAGAGTATTATGCAGAGCAGATAAGGCAGATGAGAGAGTGCACAGAGAGTGTAAATGAGGATGTTCTCAGAGTATTGTTAGATTCGGGACAGGCTTCAACGATTGAAAATGTAATGACTGCTTCCTACATGATGTCTGATAATCTGAAATTGTTTGGAAGATTAAAAAAGCTTGATGATGATAAGAAAATAAGTCATGATGTAGAGCTGATACAAAATGCTGAAGGTACTGAGGATGATATAAACAATGCATATGATAATCTGACAGATTATATAGACGGTTATGTCAGTGATTTTATGATGAATGGCGGCAGCCGGGGGATAAATGAACTGCTGATGATGAAAAAATTGATGCATATGATACGTTCAATGGGAAGAAATTCAATGTATCATGTTCCGGTTGAGATGAATGGAGAAACAGCAGGAGTCAGAGTTACTATTATAAAAGGCGGAACGGAAAAAGGAAAAGTCACGGTGGATGTTTATTCTGAAACATTTGGAAAGATTTCAGCAGAGTTTAATATAAAAGGAAATGTACTGGATGGAGTTATAGCAGCAGATGAGCAGAATACTGTATCATATATTGAGGGCAGACTTGACATGATGGAACAGGATTATCAGAATGCCGGATATAATGTGAAGGGTGTATCCGGGCAGTATTGCAGCAATGTTCATTACGGAATGTGGAGCGGTGACAACGAAAATGATGATAAGGTCAGCAATAGTCAGCTCTATGATGTTGCTAAGATTTTCATAAAAAATATAAAAGAATGGGAAAAAGCCTAATATATAAGAAGTCATATACCGATAAAAAATTATAAGGCAAAGTCATGGAGGACGAAATATTTTGAATAGACGGAGGTTACAACAATGAGAATAGGTACGAATATAGCGGCTTACATGGCTGGAGCACAGCTTGCAGGTGTGGAGAAAAAATTGTCAGCATCAATGAACAGATTATCATCAGGATATAAGATTAACTGTTCTAAGGATGATCCGGCAGGAATGGCAATGACACAGAAGTTAAGAGTACAGATAAAGGAACTTAACCGTTCTAATTTAAATGCATCAGACGGAGTGTCTGTTATAGAGACAACAGAATCTGTTTTGTCAGAGGTGGAGTCTATGCTTCAGAGAATGAGAGAACTGGCAGTTCAGGGAGCGAGTGATTCATACACTGATGAGGACAGAGGAAATATCATGAGTGAAATACAGGAACTTCAGTCAGAGATTGACAGGGTTTCGGAAGATACACAGTTTAATAATCAGAGTCTTCTTGATGGAACATTTGAGAGAAAATCATATGCGTTTAATGAGAATGAAAGACTTACATCTGATGTCAGCGTATTATATATGTCTGATACGGTTAAGGCAGGAAAGTATGAACTTACTATAAGCAATGGAAAAATATTAAGTGATGACACAACTATCCAGGATATTTTTGGAGAGAGTGCCGTTGCTACGGTGGATGGAAACAAAGTTGACATAACAGGTAGAGACGGATTTGAATTATCATTGGCGTTAAACAATGAAAATGCAGCAGATCAGAAGATTACCATAGAGATAGAGGATATAGGCGGTATGCCGGTACAGGTTGGCAATAATGAAGGACAGAGCATAAATGTTATAATACCAAAGGTAGACACGTCCCTGCTTCATATAGATGATCTGGACTGTACAACTACCAGTGGATGTGATGCAGCTATCACAAAGATTGATAAAGCTGTTTCTATAGTATCAAAGGTAAGGAGTAAACTTGGTGCTTACCAGAACAGACTTGACAGTGTTTCACAGACCATATCGGCTACAACAGAGAGTCTGACATCGGCATTATCAAAGATATCTGACACAAACATGGCAGATGAAATGACCGAGTATACAAGCCAGAATGTTTTACAGCAGGCGGGTATATCTATGTTATCACAGGCTAATCAGATGCCGGAGAAAGTATTACAGCTTTTACAGTAAAGGAATAGGATATGACTAAGGAAGAGATAAATGAGTTTTCCAAAAGAATAGCACAGTCAAATAAAACACAGCTGGTTGCCGTAACATATGACATAATATTAAATTATATTAATTCGGCAACAGACAGTCTTGAAGAGGGCAGTTACAGGGCGTATGTACAAAACCTTCATAAAGCACAGCAGTTAATAGACAACCTTATAGCATCTCTTGATTTTAAGTATGAGTTGTCATATGAGCTGCTGAGTTTGTATGGTTACGCAAATAAATGTATTGCAAAATCCATAGTCAGAAAGAAAAACTGTGATTTGGATGTAGTGACTGATATGATGTCAAAGCTTAAGGAGAGCTTTGAAAAAATAAGTAATGAGGATAACTCGGGGACTGTTATGAAAGGTTCGGGAGCAGTTTATGCAGGACTTACATATGGCAAAGGTGACATAAATGAGATAACAGACCCTGGAAGTACATATAATTAATATTTGGCATATTTTATATATTGACATATACTATATAATAGAGTATCATACCTAAAGAAAAGTTCATAAACACATTTCTCTTATTCAGAGTGGTGGAGATACAAGGATCTATGAAACCACGGCAACCCCAAGGAAACGGAAGGTGCCAGCCTGAGCGAGTAATCGATCAATAAGAGGATTTGATACCTTGAATTCAAGTCCGCTGAATGTGGACTTTTTTTAATACACGTAAATATTTTATAAACACATGAAGAAAGGAAAAAAGATGGAAAAGAGATTATTTACTTCAGAATCAGTTACAGAAGGACATCCTGACAAAATATGTGACGCTATCTCAGATGCAGTTTTGGATGCATTAATGGAACAGGACCCGATGAGCCGTGTAGCATGTGAGACATGTACAACTACAGGACTTGTATTGGTTATGGGAGAAATCACATCAAACGCAAACATTGATATACAGAAGATTGTAAGAGATACAATCAAAGAAATCGGATATGACAATGCAGAGTATGGTTTTGACGGAAATACATGTGCGGTTACAGTTGCACTTGACAAGCAGTCTACAGACATTGCCATGGGTGTTGATAAGGCACTTGAAGCTAAGGAAAACACTATGACAGATTCGCAGCTTGATGCAATCGGAGCAGGTGACCAGGGTATGATGTTTGGCTATGCAACAAACGAAACAGAGGAATATATGCCGTATCCTATAGCACTTGCACACAAGCTTGCACTTAAGCTTACAGAAGTCCGTAAAAATGGAACATTAAAGTATTTAAGACCTGATGGAAAGACACAGGTTACAGTAGAATATGACGAAGATGGTAAGCCTGTTCATATCAATGCAGTAGTATTATCTACACAGCATGATCCTGATGTAACACAGGAGCAGATACATGAGGATATAAAGAAATATGTATTTGAGCCGATACTTCCAAAGGAACTCATAGATGATAATACAAAGTATTTTATTAACCCGACAGGAAGATTTGTTATCGGTGGACCTCATGGTGACAGCGGTCTCACAGGAAGAAAGATTATCGTTGATACTTATGGCGGATATGCCCGTCACGGCGGCGGTGCTTTCTCAGGAAAAGACTGTACAAAGGTTGACCGTTCAGCAGCATATGCAGCAAGATACGTTGCAAAGAACATAGTTGCAGCAGGAATAGCAGACAAGTGTGAGATTCAGTTATCTTATGCTATCGGTGTGGCATACCCTACATCGGTTATGGTAGATACATTCGGAACAGGTAAGCTCAGTGATGAGAAGATAGTTGAAATAATCAGAGAAAAATTTGATTTGAGACCGGCAGGAATCATCAAGATGCTTGACCTTAGAAGACCTATCTACAAGCAGACAGCAGCTTATGGACATTTCGGAAGAAATGACCTTAACCTTCCATGGGAGCAGCTTGACAAGGTTGATGAGCTTAAGAAATATTTATAATAAACCGGATATAGATATACATGAAAAAGGCGGCGGGATATAAAATTCGGCCGCCTTTTTCTATTAAATAAAATGAACAGTTACCGAACCCAGGTTAATCGAGCCGTTAAGTTCAACATATGCCACGGTTTCGCTATCTTTTTTGCCTCTTACGGATACAGTTCCGATAAATGAAGAAATATTGTTTTTCAACTGCCAGTTTTTTGGAACATAAATATTAACGTTTCCCATAGATACATCTACATTTATTGATGCTGAATCTGTTTTTAATTTTGCCGCATCAAAATAGATACTGCATTCGCCAAAGGTGACGGTTATGTATGCTGCAGTCATATTTACGGAATCTACATATTTAGTAGTTTTTCCGAGCTGTGCGCTGCAATTTATCACTTCATCATCAACAGGACCGGTATGTTTAACGTCTTGTGTTTTTGGATAGTTTTTAGGAAAAATCAGGGTAAGACCAATACTTCCAAAAAGTGCGGCGAACGCAACCGGATAAAATGACAAAAATTCTAAATGCAGTTCGTGTTTAAATACTATACATATAAATGCCAGTGAGAACATGAATACGAAATAATTTCTATCTTTCAATCCCCATAATGCTGCAAGTGCGGCTATTATAAATATCAGTATCTTAATCAGATTGATGTCTGAAAAAATATCAAGCTGTCCCAGAATAAGTAAAACTGCGGCAGCAAGAAATATCAGACCACCTATAATGTCGGATTTTCTTTTCATATCTAACCTCCATAAATTTACTCGTCAGGTAATTCGGAAAATGATTATAATAAAATTTTGTGAAAAAACAACAATTGTAACGTCGACCCGCTTTCGCTGCCGACGACTGACAGCGGTACATAAGTGACCATAAAACAGTCACAACATTTCCGAATACCTGATAAATTTATGTATATAATATCAGATTGTGGCTTAAAAGAAAACAAGATATATAAATTTATAGAATGTTTATAAAATATCCCGAAATCTTCATTAATTCAAATGGAGATATATGATATACTGTTATATGTGTTTAGGTGATTGCGAAACTCTCTATAACCTGATTGGCTTTGTGCAAACGTGTGAGCGGTGCAGCCTATAAATTTACACAAGGCTATATAAGAATAGAGAGTGTTTCCAAAACATTTTATATAAATTTTGTAAGGAGCATAGAACATTGAAACTCGGAACTAAGTTAAAGATTTCTTTTGTCATCATAGCCGTATTGCCGATACTACTGTTAGTCAGTGTATTTGCGGTTCTTGGAACATGGCAGATGAAGGAGATTCAGAACAATTATGATATGGAAGTGTCAAATATGCTGAGTCTTACGAATCCGGTGCGCTTGTTTGTGAATATGTCAGACAGTGTTTTTGCTGAAATCAAAGAAACCGTTGCAAATGATGTGGATATGATGGAATCGAAAGAGTATATAGAGGACATAAACAGTAAGCTTAAGAGCAAATATTCGTTTATTGTAGTAACCAAAAATGATGAGCTGGTGTATCAGGGGTGTGATTATGCCAGTGACGAGGATGTCATGGATGTGGTTCCCACATATGAGGACTGCATTGCACAGAAGAACAGCTTTTATGTGAACGGCGAGAAACAGTATATAGTGCGTGATGAGACATTCAAATATTCAAATGGTGACAATGGTGTAATATTTATATTTACAAGTGTTGACGGAGTTATACCCCAGATAAAGAGATTTTTGCTTGAGATGGTTATAGCACTCGTTGTTATTGTACTGCTTACGGGAATCTGCCTGACACTATGGATATACAGCAGTGTTATGAAACCTATGCACAAGCTTACTATAGCTACCAAAAAGATAGCGGACGGGGATTTGGATTTTACTCTTGAAACTGAAAAAGAAGATGAATTTGGTAATCTGTTCAATGATTTTGAGGATATGAGAATACGTCTTAAGCAGTCGGCAGAGGACAGAATCAGGGATGATAATGAAACGAAGGAACTTATCAGCAACATTTCCCATGATTTAAAGACACCGCTTACTACGATAAAAGGATATGTAGAGGGAATAATGGATGGTGTGGCAGATACGCCGGAGAAGATGGATAAATATATTCATACCATTTATAATAAAGCGAACGATATGGACAGGCTTATTGCCGAACTTACGACATATTCAAAGATAGATACTAACAGAATGCCGTACAACTTTGCGAAAGTAAATGTGGATGAGTATTTTACGGACTGCGTTGAAGAACTTCATTATGAGCTTGAGGCGAGTGATATTAAGCTCACATATTTTAATTATACTGATAAAGACACTATGATAATAGCTGATCCGGAGCAGTTAAAGAGGGTTATCAATAATATTGTCAGCAATTCTGTTAAGTATATAGGAAAAAAACAGGGAACACTGAATATCAGGATAAATGATGAGGGTGACTTTATAATGGTGGAGATAGAAGACAATGGAAAGGGGATGGATGCAAAAGAACTTCCATATATATTTGACAGATTTTACAGGACAGATGCTTCGAGAAATTCAAATCAGGGAGGCAGCGGTATAGGACTGTCCATAGTAAAGAAGATAGTAGAGGCCCATGGAGGTAAAATATGGGCTACAAGCAGACCGGGAACAGGAACGACAATGCATTTTGTTATTAGGAAATATATAGAAACACTGAATAATCCGGAAGAAGAAAGGAATGAAGATAATGAGTAGAATATTGATAGTAGAGGATGAGGAGAGTATTGCTGAACTTGAGAAAGATTACCTTGAGCTTAGCGGATTTGAGGTAGAGATAGAAGAGAATGGAGCGAAGGGGCTTAAGAGAGCGTTAGAGGAAGAATTTAATATGTTTATACTGGATCTGATGCTTCCTGATATGGATGGATTCGACATATGTAAAAGTATACGAGAGGTGAAAAATACACCTATTCTTATGATATCTGCCAAAAAAGATGACATAGATAAGATAAGGGGTCTGGGGCTCGGAGCAGACGATTATATGACTAAACCCTTCAGTCCGAGTGAGATGGTTGCAAGGGTAAAAGCACATCTTGCCAGATATGAGAGACTTATAGGAACGGGAGTACAGGAAAATGATGTTATAGAAATCAGAGGAATTAAGATTGATAAGACTGCCAGACGTGTATGGGTAAACGGAGAGGAAAAGACATTTACTACTAAAGAGTTTGACCTTCTTACATTTCTTGCACAGAATCCGAATCATGTATACACCAAAGAGGAGCTGTTCAGGGAAATCTGGGATATGGAATCTATCGGTGATATTGCCACCGTTACGGTACATATAAAGAAGATAAGAGAGAAAATAGAATTCTCCACATCGAAACCTCAGTATATAGAGACTATATGGGGTGTTGGATACAGATTTAAGGTATAAAAGCAGTACTATTTCAGTCTTGAAGAATTTAACAGAAAGTGGTACTATTTTTTTAGAAATGCAAGTGTATATTTTTTCATTTATTACATGATAATAACATCAGTGACATTATCTTTGCGGGGTGAAAATGAAGAAATATGCATGGGTACGATGATAAGAAAATAACATTAATTGCCGGAATAATTTCATACACGGCTGTCTATGTCATTATACGATATGGATTGCCTTTATTTGCACCGTTTGTTGCAGCGTATATATTTGCGTGGAGTTTAAGACCTGTGGTTAATTTTTGTGTAGTAAGATTACGAATGAAAAATGGCTCTGCGGCACTTGTTACACTTGCGGTGCTTTCTGCGGTTATAATTGCCATAATATGCAGCGTGGGAATCAGTACATTATCAGGACTTGGAAAAATGGCAACGGTATGGAGCAACTGTCATAAGGGCATAGTGAAAGATATCAGGCAGACGTGTTGTTATATAGAAAACGGAATGGGATTAAAGGACGGAATCTTATTTGACAGACTGGGTGATTATGCGGAAAATATAGATATTACTCATCTGACATCTAAGATAATGTGCGGTTCTGTCAGTGCAGCAGTCAGGTCTGCACAATGGCTGGTTTTTATTATTGTCGTATTTATTGCTGCATTTTATTTTATAAAAGATAAAAACGAGATGGATGAAAAAAGGGCTTCATCAATGTTTGGGATGGAGATAAACAGAATAATAGGGAGTATATATACTACGGGAATCGCATATCTGAAAGCACAGATGGTGATTATGGTTATAACATTTATAGTTTGTTTTATTGGTTTTTATTTTGCCGGGATAAAATATGCCGCGATTTATGCAGGTATTGTCTCGGTGCTTGATGCGCTTCCACTTCTTGGGACAGGACTCTTAATTCTGCCTGTTGCTGCAATATATGCATTAAAGGGAAGGTTTGTTACTGCGATTATAATGACAGTGGTATTTGCACTGTGTTATTGCACAAGAGAGATACTTGAACCTAAGATTATGGGAAAAAATGCCGGACTTTCTCCGGTTATTACCATGGTGGCAATGTATGCGGGGTACAAGCTGTTTGGCTTATTGGGTGTGATTATGGGACCTTTCGCGTATATAGCTGCAAGAGAATTTACAGATATTCTTGTGGATGCTTATAATAAAAATATTACCAGAAAGGTATAGACAAATGAACGGATTAAAAACTATAAAGCACAATTTTCAAAGGTGGATATATAATAATAACATTTTCGCGTTTATTTTATGGACTTCGCTTATCGTGGATGCAATTTATCTTGCCATGTTTATGCTGATAAGCCAGTACATACTCGCGGTTGTTTCGGCATTTAAGATAGTAGTGTGTATATCACTGCTTAATAAAAGTGATGACAACGGAAAAAATTCCGTATCGCAAATGATAGCATTTGAAAGCTGGGTGTACGGGCAGATGGTGCTATATACGTTGTTTCTAGGGGTTGAAAACGGATTTAACATGATACTCTTAAGCATGATTCCTACGGTATTCTTTATAGAGTATCTGTTAAGAAACAGCTCAATGATTTCATATGTTACAAGTGGTGTTATATGCATAACAAACATAGTACTGGTATCTCTTAATGACAGGTTTGCCGTGAAGGATGTAATGAATATTGTATGGAAGGATATCGTTCAGAGCTTTAACTGGTGTATCGCAATATTCCTGACAGTATTTTCGGCTACCATATTTATGGCGGAAGTGTTTAATATAAGTAACGGACTTGAAAAACAGAACAGAAAGCTTAATGTTCTTGCAAATTATGATCCGCTTACGGAATTGCTGCTCAGACGGCCTATGTATGAGAAAATAGAAGAGTGTGTGCAGACGAAGAAACTGTACGGCAAGGAATATGCCATATGTATAGGAGATATAGATTTCTTTAAGAAATTTAATGATAAGTATGGTCACGAATGTGGGGACGTTGTTCTGAAAAATGTCAGCAGGGTTATTGCTAATGATATAGGAAGTAACGGGCATGTATGCAGATGGGGCGGTGAGGAGATAATGATTCTTCTTCCGGATACAACAGCGTATAACGCATCTAAGGTGATTGAGAGAGTGAGAAAAGATATAGAGGGCAGGACTATTAATTATAAAAATACTGAGGTAAGGGTTACGATGACATTTGGCGTAAGCTCGAGTGAAAAGTATATTATGTCAAAGGAAGTCATAGAAGCGGCTGATAAAGCATTATATGAAGGAAAAGAATCGGGAAGAAACCGAGTGTGTAGTGGTTGACAAAATGGGTATATAAGATATAAAATCTAACACAGTAAGAAGTGAAAGGATAAAATAAAATGGCTAAGGAAAAGAAATTTGTAGAAGCAATAACTTCCATGGATGAAGATTTTGCACAGTGGTACACAGATGTAGTTAAAAAAGCAGAGCTTATTGCATATTCAAGCGTTAAGGGTTGTATGGTAATCAGACCTAACGGATATGCTATATGGGAAAATATCCAGGCAGAGCTTGACAGAAGATTTAAAGAGACAGGCGTTGAAAATGTATACATGCCTATGTTTATACCGGAAAGCCTTCTTCAGAGAGAAAAGGATCATGTAGAAGGATTTGCACCTGAGGTTGCATGGGTTACTCATGGCGGACTTGAGCCGTTACAGGAGAGAATGTGTGTAAGACCTACATCAGAGACACTGTTCTGTGATTTTTATAAAGATATAATACAGTCATACAGAGATTTACCTAAGTTGTACAATCAGTGGTGTTCAGTAGTAAGATGGGAGAAAGAGACAAGACCATTCCTTCGTTCGAGAGAATTTTTATGGCAGGAGGGACATACTATTCATGCTACTGCAGAGGAGGCAGAGGAGAGAACACAGAAGATGCTTAATCTCTATGCAGATTTTTGTGAGGATTTCCTTGCTATGCCTGTTATCAGAGGTAAAAAGACTGAGAAAGAGAAATTTGCAGGTGCAGAGGCTACATATACTATAGAAGCACTCATGCACGATGGAAAAGCTCTTCAGTCCGGAACAAGCCATAACTTTGGTGACGGATTTGCAAAGGCATTCGGAATACAGTATACAGATAAGGAAAATAAACTTCAGTACGGTTTCCAGACTTCATGGGGTATGACAACACGACTTATCGGTGCGGTTATCATGGTTCATGGTGATTCAGACGGACTTGTTCTTCCGCCTAGAGTGGCACCGGTACAGGTTATGATTATTCCTATCAGACAGCAGCAGGAAGGTGTTCTTGACAAAGTTAATGAGCTTAAAGCCAGATTATCTGATTACAGAGTAAAGGTTGATGATTCTGATAAATCACCGGGCTGGAAGTTCAGTGAGCAGGAAGTTAAGGGAATACCTCTTCGTATAGAGATAGGTCCTAAGGATATAGAAGCTAATCAGGCTGTTATAGTCAGAAGAGATACAAGAGAAAAGATTACGGTATCACTTGATGATATTGAGACAGAGATTGGACGTGTATTGGAGACAATGCAGAAGGAAATGTTCGAGAGAGCAAAAGCTCACAGGGATGCACATACTACAGTTGCACTTGACTATGATGAATTTAAAGATGCAGTTGCAAACAAGCCGGGATTTATAAAGGCTATGTGGTGTGGTGACAGAGCATGTGAGGACAAGATTAAAGAAGAGACTACAGCCACATCAAGATGTATGCCATTTGCACAGGAGAAACTTTCTGACAAGTGTGTATGCTGCGGAAAACCTGCAAAGGCAATGGTGTACTGGGGTAAAGCATATTAATCTTCAATCCTTATATTTACTACAGAAAACTGTCGTAACGGCGAAAGCCGTGCGGCGGTTTTGTTTTATATCAACAAAGTGATTTTGAGATTTGGGGATGGTGAAAGATATGAAGAATAATATAAAAATTAAATTGCCGGATAAGGTAGCGTTTATTATTCATAAGTTGGAAGAAAATGGTCACGAAGCATTTGCGGTAGGCGGATGTGTAAGAGATACCATATTGGGCAGACATCCGAATGACTGGGATATAACCACTTCAGCCAGACCTGAACAGGTCAAGGAAATATTTAACAGAACTATAGATACCGGAATTGCCCACGGTACGGTAACGGTTATGTTAAATCATGAGGGATTTGAAGTGACTACCTACAGGGTAGATGGAGAATATGAGGATGCAAGGCATCCGAAAGAGGTAAAATTTACTCCGGACCTTAAAGAAGACTTAAAGCGCAGAGATTTTACCATAAATGCCATGGCGTACAATGACAGCAGAGGACTGGTGGATGAGTTTGGCGGTGCGGATGATATAAAAAACGGTATCATAAAATGTGTTGGTGATGCCTGCGAAAGATTTAATGAGGATGCACTGAGAATACTTCGTGCAGTAAGATTCGCGGCACAGCTTGACTTTGATATCTGCCCGGATACCAGAGAGGCAGTGGAGAAACTTGCAGGGAATCTCACTAAGATAAGTAAAGAAAGAATACAGACAGAACTTGATAAACTTCTTATGTCTTCTCATCCGGAGAAATTTAAGATGGCATATGAGCTTGGAATAACAAAGTGGATAATGCCTGAATTTGATAAAATGATGGAGACAGAGCAGAATTCCGTATATCATATATATAACGTCGGTGACCATACATTAAAGGTTATGGAAAACATAGAGAAAGACCATTATCTCAGATGGGCGGCGCTTCTTCACGATGTTGGAAAGCCTGAGTGTGCGACAACTGATGATGAGGGAAAATCACATTTTTATGGACATGGTGAAGTTGGAGAAAAGATTGCGTATGACATATTAAAAGGACTCAAATTTGACAACAAAACCATAAAGACGGTAACGAGATTGGTGAAATTTCACGATTGTCAGGTGCGGCTGACAGAGCCGGGAGTAAGGAAATCTATAGTAAATGTGGGAGCGGATATATATCCGTATCTTCTGAAACTTAAGAGAGCTGACCTAAGTGGAAAGAGCGAATACAGCATAAACGAGACAACTAAAGTATTAGATAAACTTGAGGAGATATATGACATAGTCATAAACAGGGGAGACTGTCTGAGTATAAGTGATATGGCTGTAAGCGGAAAAGACCTGATAGCATGCGGGATAGAGCGTGGCGAGACGGTAGGAAAGGGACTGCAGTTATTGTTTGAAGAGGTGCTTAATGATCCGGATATGAATAACAGGGATAAATTGATGGATATAATAAAATCTTTTACATAATCTGAGGCTGTCACTCATAATATTAGAATGGATATGATATTCTGGGATTTCGGGAGTACATAATATTTATGAGGGAGGCAGCACAATGAATGAGAAAACTACGGAGCTTTTGGAAAAATATGACCTTAGTGTAAATAAGATAAACAGAGCAAGAGGAGGATTTGTCTGCTTTACTGATAAGGGCCCCAAACTGTTCAGGGAATATCGGGGAAATGAAAAGCATCTGGATATAGAGATGTGGATTCTTGACAGGATAAAAGACAGTGGATTGTGTAAAGCTGATTATATAATTAAGAATCTTGACGGAGAAATTCTCACAAAAAGTGATGATGGAACCGGATACATATTAAAGGAATGGTATAACTCACATGAGTGCAGTATATGGGATAAATCCGAACTGTACAGTTCATGCAGGATGATGGCAACGGTTCACAAAATATTGTCAGGTTATAAGAGTGAAAACGGTACAATGTTTGAATTATATCCGTGCCGTCTGGATGACGAATTTGTAAGGCATACATTTGAACTTAAACGTGCCAGAACATTTATAAGGAATAAAAACAGAAAAAGTGAATTTGAGCTTAAAATACTTGCGTGTTTTGAAAGGTTTTATGAAAAGGCTGTGACGGCAACAGAGAAAATGTCAGAGTGCAAATATGAAGAGCAGCGTGGATGTGCATATGAAAAGCAGAGCATATGCCATGGAAGCTTTAATTATCACAATATCGTGTTTGATGACAGAGAGGCTGTTCCTGTGAATTTTGAGAGGGCGGTAGTGGATGTCCAGATAACGGATTTTTATGATTTTCTCAGAAAAGTCATGGAGAAACATAACTGGGATGTTGAGCTTGGAAACAGGATGATAAGTGAGTATGATAAAATTAGGAAAATATCTGATGAGGAACACAGGATATTAAAGGTGATGTTAATGTATCCTGAAAAATTCTGGAAGATAGTTAACCAGTATTACAACGGAAATAAATCATGGATACCGGATAAGAATATGGGTAAACTTGACGTGGTGCTTAATCAGGAGGACAGAAAGGAAAAATTCATATATAATTTATAATTTAAGGCTGAAGTTCCTAAAGGAATTTCAGCCTTAAATTATTGAGTATACATAATCACATTATGAAAATTTCTGTATAATACCGCTTATTGCGTTGGCATTTTCTTTATTCTGATTTACAATTACAGTCATTGACAGGGTTGTTTCTTCGGTTTCTTTAGCTTTACTAAGAATTACCTGACTGTCAATACTGTCTGTGTTTGGAACATCTGATACCTGACGTATTTGTTCTTGTATGGTATTAACTGTGTTTACGAAAGAATCTGATGCACCGGCAATATCCGATATGATATTCTGGATATCTGCTATTGATTTGTAATAGTCTTTCGTGGCAGTTGAAAATTCAGTAAACTGTTTCTGCACATCATTTTGCAGGAAGTCAATGACCTGATCAAAGCATGCCTGCACATGGGAAATATTATTTCGTGTTTCAGTACATATTGCCTGAATTTCGGCAGCTGTTTCTGATGAACTGTTAGCAAGATTGCCTATCTCTCCGGCTACTACTGCAAATCCTTTTCCGGCATCACCGGCTCTTGCTGCTTCTATAGAAGCATTTAGTGAGAGAAGATTAGTCTGGCTTGTAATATCCAGAATCTGTGATGCCATTTCATCTATTCTCATTAGAGATTTCAATTTGTCAATTGCCACTCCGACAGATTTTTGATTTTCCTCAATTTTTGCATTTGTTGTGAGCAATGTTGTGTCTGCAAGATCCTGCATCTGCTTAACCTTGTTAAGGAGATCGTTACTATGAGTATCACTGCGCTTGATTTGTTCATTTATGCTGGTTACTACTTTCTCAACGGCTGTAATTTCATGATTAACTTTCTCAACGGTTTCATTTATTTTCTCTGAATGTTCAGCAAATGCTGTGGTTGCTTTTGAATTATCCGTAACACATTCAATAAGAGTTCCGGATGATTTTTGCATGGCAATAGCCGAATCATTAAGAGATGAAGAACATTCGGATAATGTGGATACAATTTCATTTAATGAATTATATAATGAATTTGTTGCTGTGGCTATTTTACCAATTTCACTTTTTTTGCCGACCCAGCTATTAAGACGTGGGTCTTTATCAAGTTTAAGATCTCCTAGCCGGGTAATGGAATGTTCTATAAATTTCAGAGGTTTTGTGCTAATCATAATTATTATAAATGCTAAAATACTTATAGCAAATACAAAAACAATACATATTTGTGCAAGATATTTCATGTTTTTTCTGGCATCTTTATAAACATTCTTTTCATCATCGTATGATATGACTGCCCATCCGTGCTTATCAATGGATTTATAACTTGCTATATATTTTGATTTATCTGTATATGTAAACTCACCGGAAACATCTCCATTGTTTATTTTATCGATTACATTAAGCAGATTTTTATCATCAATCTGTGTTGCTATCAGTGATTCATCATCTGCAAATATATACATTCCTGTGTTTACATTAATCATATAGTTGCCTGTTGTATCATCTTCTAATTTTAGTTCATTAAGCAAATCTCTTAATTCGTTAACAAAGGGACCGCCACCCACATAGCCTAATATGGTTTTTCCATCTGTATCAAATACAGGGCAGTACATAGATAAAATAAGTTTGCCTGTTGCAGGGGAAACAATTATTCCTGCATCATACAGCCCGTTTGCAGATGTCATTTCATCCTGAAGGGCTTTCAGACTGTCCCCTTCCCTGGTTGTCATTCCTACTACTGAAGGGCTTGAATGGGCAATAATATGTGTATTCCACTCGCCAACATATATACCTTCCCAGTTGTTTAACGATTCATAATATGATTCAGTATAATCCTGAACTGTTTTGAGTTTTTCTGTGTTATTGACGTCTTTTAGTAACTCACGTATAGAAGGATCTTTACTGAAGGCTGTAAGTAGGGATTCCTGTCTTCTGACGTATTCCTCTATAATATTAGTTTCTGCTGCAAGCATATTTTCCATATGTTCACGCTCAGATTCCTGCATCATTTTCATAATAGTACTGTCTGCAGTGTAATACAGCAGATTCATGCATATTATAACTATTATCATAATGCCAATGGTAATTTTGATTCTTAAGTTGAGATTTTTCATATGTAATTTCCTTCCTATTATTATTTATGGTTAATATTTCTTACATCCGGTAAGGAATTATTCATTTTGTTGATTAATTTGTTAAAATGTAAGAGTATGGTTGCTATTATGTGGCCTTATTTTAATACCTTATTTTCAACCTGTATAAAATTTTCAATGTTTTTCAATTTAACTTTGATTTTTTATCAAATTTTAATAATTTGTTCATTAAAATTATATAATAATTATATTGTAATCAGCATAGAAGGTCAATGAAAATCCGCAGTTGTATAATATTAATAAAAATGTTGAATTTACAAAGGTTTCAGTGTACAATGAATTTTGTATAACAAAAATCAGATGGAGGAAAGAAAATGAACAAATTTATGAAAAAAATGACTGCGGTCATAATGACATTTGCACTTGCAGTTACGGCAGTTCTGGTATCTGCACCAAATACCATGGTAGTAAAAGCGGCAACATCTTCAAAGGTGTATATCAATCCATATAGTGAAAGAGTGGTTACATACAAGCCGGGCAATGAAGCAACTTCATTTAGTGGAGTAATCAGCATTAGCGGATGTAATAAGAAATCTGAGATTAAGAAATTAAAGAGTGATAACAAGAACATAAAAGTTGAAGCAAGAGACGGCTATATAAGTGTTCAGTATGGTAAGAAAGCAGGTAAGGCTAATATTACATGTACAGTAAGAGGCGTTAAGTTAAAAACAACTTTTACAGTAAAAAAATATTCAAATCCTTTAAAGTCATTTAAGATTGGAACTACAAATTTTAAGTCAAAATATAATTCAATAAACAGATACAGACAGAAGAAATCATATAAGAATAAGACTGTTACTGTTCAGGTAAATAGTGGCTGGAAAATAAAATCTTTGTCACTTACCCAGAATGGAAAATTTAAATATTATTATCCGAATAGTTCAAAATTCTCTGCAAAAATATCTCTTACAAAAGATTATGATGATATAGTCATGATAATAAAAAATGAAAAAACAGGTGTAAGTGAGTATATTAGTTTTACAAAGGTAAAGTACATATATTAATTTAATATTATGAATAAAAAACCGGAAGTTTCGATTGTGAAACTTCCGGTTTTTTATATATACGGTGAATGTGTATTGGGTTATAACCGCTGAATGTGTAAGGTCGGAAAAAATGTTGAATTATTAATTGAATAGCCCGAAAAAAATGTGATATACTCCCAGAGTGTTAGAGTAGTTTAATTTATCATCCATAAATGATTTTCAAGTCTTTGACAATATTGAACGAATGTTATATAATGAGTTCGTCATAGCATACTCATATGTCATATGCTATGTATACAATTTATTATGATTATAAAAAATTAACGGTGTACAGACAGGAGGCAAAACGTGTTACAAACAAAAGAATGCAGACGTTTCGTTGCAGCATGCCTTGTGTGCGTTATGCCATTTGTATCAGCATGTGGGCAGGATAAAACGTCAGGAGCCATATCCGGCGGAAGAGATGTTATGAGACTGCCAAATACTACAACTGCCGGAGAATTAAGCAGTGAGGATACGGACAGGGAAAATATACTGGCGGTCGTCACAGATATAGATACGGATAATCAGCTTATAACACTCCGTGTTATTGGTAAAAAAAGTGTACAGTTAGAGTACAGCGGCGCAACCGATATAAGAAATGATATGGATGAGATTATTTCGATGTCACAGATTATTATGGGAAATGTTGTATATATTGATTATGATGATTCATCCAAGAAGCTGGAAAACCTGAAAGTATCACCAGATGAGTGGAAGATAGACGCATCGGGAATTGATACAGGCATTGAAGGTGCATATATAATGTATAAAAATGAAAAATATACATATGATGACAATCTGATAGTTATATCGGACAATGCCAGATGTAAACCGGAAGATATAGAACTTATAGATAAGGTTACAATGTATGGACGGGATAAGAAGATTGATTCCATAATAGTGACCAGAGGACACGGATATCTTCAGCTTGAGAATACTCGATTTTATGAAGGCGGTATAATAGAAGTGGGAAGTGAGGTTATCACTGGGATAGAACCGGATATGAGGCTTCTGGTGCCGGAAGGAACATTTAAACTTACGGTAACAAAGGGCAAGGATACAGGTTCAAAAGAGATAACCATAGACAGAAACAGCGAACAGACAGTCAATCTTGCTGAATTTCAGGATGAGGGGCAGAGATATGGAAATATAGGATTTGCCATTACACCTGATGATGCAGCATTATATATAGACAAAAAGAGAATATCAGATTATTCCGAGATGGTGGAAGTCACATACGGAGAGCATGAAATTATCGTGGCTAAAGACGGTTATAAAGTGTATAAAAAGAAGATAAATATAGATTCTGTATATACACCGCTTGAGATAGAACTTGAGCCGTCAGAAGAGACTACTACGGCAGCCGCATTGGAAAGCAGTTCCGGTGAATCAGAGAGCAGCAGTAAGTCGGAGACATCTGCAAAACAGACTACAAAATCATCTAAAGAAACAACAACCCAGACAACGACATCATCGTTAGCGGATATAGTTAAAGATATTCTGCAATAAAATTTAAAACAATTAATTAATATAAATTAAAAATGTAAATGAGGCTGATGTGGGATAAACTCAGACGCTTCGGAATGGAGGATAAGATGGATTACAAAAAACTTTATGAAGAATGGCTTGAGGATTCGTACTTTGATGGAGCCACAAAGGCCGAGTTAAAGGCTATAGAATCTGATGAAAATGAGATTAAAGAGAGATTCTATAAAGAATTAGAATTCGGAACAGCCGGACTCAGAGGTGTAATCGGTGCAGGAATAAACAGAATGAATATTTATACAGTCAGAAAGGCAACACAGGGTCTTGCTAACTATATAAAGAAACAGGGCGGACAGGACAAGGGAGTTGCTATAGCTTACGACTCAAGAAGAATGTCACCTGAATTTGCGGATGAGGCTGCATTATGTCTTAATGCAAATGGAATTAAAGCCTACGTTTTTGAGAGTCTCAGACCTACTCCGGAGTTATCATTTGCAGTAAGAGAGCTTAAATGTATAGCAGGAATCAATGTAACAGCAAGTCACAATCCGCCTGAATATAACGGATATAAGGTATACTGGGAAGATGGTGCACAGATAACACCACCTCATGACAGTGGAATTATGGATGAAGTAAAGGCAGTTACAGATTTCTCATCAGTTAAAACTATGGATAAGGCAGAAGCAGAGAAAGCCGGACTTTATAATGTAATAGGTAAAGAAGTTGATGATAAATATATAGCAGAGCTTAAGAAACAGGTTAAATGCCCTGAGGCTATTAAGGCTGCACAGAAAGATTTAAAGATTGTATACACACCGTTACACGGTACAGGAAATATTCCTGCAAGAAGAATCTTAAAAGAGCTTGGATTTGAGAATGTATATGTTGTACCTGAGCAGGAACTTCCTGATGGAGAATTCCCTACAGTAAGTTATCCTAACCCAGAGGCAGCAGAGGCATTTGAACTTGCACTCAAGCTTGCAAAAGAGAAGGATGCAGATCTTGTGCTCGCTACTGATCCTGATGCAGACAGACTCGGTGTATATGTTAAGGATTCTAAGTCAGGTGAATATATAACACTTACAGGAAACATGTCAGGATGTTTGCTTGCAGATTATGAACTTAATCAGGTTAAAGAACAGAGTGGAATACCGGAAGACGGAGCACTTATCAAGACTATCGTTACTACAAATATGGCAGATGCCATAGCAGAGTACTATGGTGTTAAACTTATTGAAGTACTTACAGGATTCAAATATATCGGTCAGCAGATACTCGGATTCGAGCAGTCAGGAAAAGGAACATACCTCTTTGGATTTGAGGAAAGTTATGGATGCCTTATCGGTACACATGCAAGAGATAAAGATGCTATCGTGGCTACAATGGCACTTTGCGAGGCAGCAGCATACTACAAGACAAAGAACATGACATTGTGGGATGCAATGATTGCAATGTATGAGAGATACGGATATTACAAAGACGGTATTCAGGCTATCACACTTAAGGGTATTGAAGGACTTGAGAAGATTCAGAAGATTCTTGATACATTGAGAAGCAATACACCTGAGAAGTTCGGTGACTATAAAGTATTGTCAGTAAGAGATTACAAGAAAGATACAATCACAGACCTTGCAACAGGAAAGGTTACACCTACAGGACTTCCAAGTTCAAATGTACTTTATTATGACCTTGAGGATAATGCATGGTTATGTGTAAGACCTTCGGGAACAGAACCAAAGGTTAAATTCTACTATGGAATCAAGGGTGAGTCTCTTGAGGATGCTGATGCAAAATCAGATAAACTTGGTAAAAAAGTAGTGAATATGATAAACGAAATGGTATAAACGGGAGGAAAAGAAAAAGATGGACTATATTTGGAAAGACAGGAAGAGAACTATATTCGGACTTCCATGGACATTTACAGTGTATAAGCTTACTGGGGAAAAACTTTATGTAACTACAGGATTTTTCAGTAAACATGAAGAAGAAGTAAGACTTTACAGAATAATGGACTTGTCACTCAACCGTACATTTGGTCAGAGAATATTTGGATTGGGAACAATCCATGTATGCTCTGCAGATAAGTCTACACCTGAATTTGATATAAAGAGCATCAAAGATTCAGAGAAAATCAAGAACATGCTGTCCGATATGGTGGAAGATGAGCGTGTTAAAAAGCGTGTATCCAACCGTGAATACATGGCAGACCATGATGATGACGATGAGGACTTTGTTGGACATTAATAGTATGAAAAATACATAAATAAAAAAATTGCCGGTTTTGATGTCGGCAATTTTTTTATGATTTTTATTCTGTAGGTACATCAGAAGATGAAGTTTCAATATTCTGTGAATCTTCCGGATTTTCAGAGGATTCAGAAGATTCGGAACTATCAGAAATATCCGAGTTATCAGAACTATCAGGAGTTACTGATGTTTCTTCAGAAGAAGATTCCGTTGATTTTGCGTCAAACTTAATTGTTTCAAACATTGCATCTACTTCGTCTGACAGATTTTTGTAATCACTTTCTTCAGCAGCGAAGGTAAACAGATATGCTGTGTTATTCATAAGTGTGAACACCTGTGTACAGCATATTTTGGTGTCATCATTTTTGGTATATGAAGTTATCTTATAACAGTCTGTTCCGTCGATGGTAACTTTATCACAATTTTCAATAGTATAACTAAGTTCTTCATACTGGCTTACTGTCAGGTCCTTGTAAGTGTCTAGTGTGTAGTCGTAGGAACTTAAATCCTGCGTCATTACATTGATGCTCTCTGTGAATGAATCATTTTCACTTGATTTATAGAAAAATGCCAAATCAGCATTTTCATTATTTGTCTTAGCCCAGTTTTCGGAAACTTCTATGCTGTATCCCGGCTTATCATATGTTGTGGGATTGGCAAGCTCTGTTCCGGATGCTTTTTTATCAGATTTACCCGAACCGCATGCTGTCATTAGTCCTAATGCCATGATGGCAATAATTGTAAATATTCTTTTTTTCATCACGTTCTCCAATACTTTTTATTATATAGATTCAGGTGTCAAAAGGGTGCTACGCACCAGCCAGGCACAATATGTGATATTGCAAGCCGGCTTGCAAATACACATACTTGTGTTGGCTATTCCCCGTAGGGGCTTTTGACACCTGAATCTTATATATAGAGTTTATAAAAAATGTTACAAAATGTCAACTGACAACAGGCATATTTTCGTGATTTAGTCATATGTTTTTACAAATGGAATAATTGTGGAGGTAAATGTGAAAAGATTTGTAAGTATAGCCATGGTATGTTTCTGTATGCTCGGAATTGTTGGATGCAGTCTTGAAAAACGTCATGATAGTGCTGAAAAAAAAGAGATAGATTACACGGTTGTGGAAGATGCAGATATTCCGGATGAACTTATGGATGTTATAAACGATAAAAAGTCATCGCCATTTAAAATAACATTTTCAGATAAGGAAAATCTGTTTATCGCCATAGGATACGGTGAACAGCCTACAGGGGGATACAGTATAACGGTGGATGAAATTTACCAGACTAGTGACACTATCGAGGTGGGGACACGGTTTGAGGGACCGGAAAAAAATGAGGAACAGGAAACAGGCATTACATATCCGTATATAGTTATAAAGGTGGAGAATACGGAAAAAACAGTGAAATTTTTAAATGGAGGAGTATAATGAAGCTTATCAGCAAAACAATGCATTTAAACAGACAAAAAGGGAAAGTGGTAACACAGATAACTCTTGAAAATGATTTTAACATATCTGACAGAAAGCCTGATATAGGGGAGATTGTAACAGAAAATCATTTTATAAAGATTGATACAATAAAACTTGCAGGCAAAAAGGCTGATATAAACGGAAGGCTGGCAGTTCAGGTGTTGTACATATCGGCAGATGAAGGTCAGATGGTATGCAATATGGATGTAGATATACCATTTGCGGAACCGGTAAATATGGATATGCTTGAAGACGGTGATACTGTAAAAGCTGACTATGAGATAGACAATGTGAAGGTCAGTATAATCAATTCAAGAAAAATAAGTGTAAAAGCCCTTGTCACATTTACGATGGAAGCGGAGAGCATATATGACATGGATGTGGCGATAGAGCCGGAGAATACTGATGATGCGGAATACATAAAAAAACAGTTAAAGATAATGCAGATTGTAATGAAAAAACGTGATGTATTCAGAATAAAAGAGGAAATAGAGCTTTCCGGGGGAAAGCCGAACATTAAGGAAATATTGTGGAGAAATGTAGATATAAGAAACTGTCAGACAAAACTTATGGAAGATAAGATAAGCCTGAACGGAGAGCTGGTCATATTTCTTATTTACATGCCGGAAGAGGAAGGAATGCATGCCCAGTGGATGGATACTGTTATAAACTTCAGTGGCGTTATTGATGCGGAAGGGTGTAATGAGGATATGATTCAGGACATAATGATTACCCCTGCGGAGATAAATATAGACATAAAGCCGGATTATGATGGTGAGCAGAGAATATTTGAGGTGGATGCAGTACTTAATCTGGATATGAGAATATATGATGAGGACAGTGTGGATATACTGGAGGATATATATTCACCTACGGTAGATTTGGTTGCCGACAAGAAAATTGCAGGTGGAGAAAGCTTTGTGATGAAAAATGTGTCAAAATGCAGGGTTAATGACAGAATAAATGTGGATGAGGATAAGGGCAGGATAATGCAGATATGTAATACGTCAGGACGTGTGTGCATTGACAGCGTCACTCCTGCGGAGGATGGAATAAATGTAGACGGAGTGGTTGAGGTTAAAAATCTCTACATATCAGGAAGTGATAACACGCCGTTCTGTTCAGCGGATGCAGTTATACCGTTTTCGCATAAAGCAGAAGTAAAGGGCATGAATAATGAAATGCTGTATGATGTTAATGGTAAGCTTGAACAGTTAAGCTCGGTCATGACATCTGAAAATGAGATAGAGATAAAAGCGGTCGTATCAATGAATGTTACTGTGTGCAACAGAGTTGAGGAACCGGTAATAGTGAATATTGAAGAACGTGAGCCGGACATTGACAAGATAAAGAATATGCCGGGAATGGTTATATATAATGTTAATCCTGGGGATAATCTGTGGTCAATTGCCAAAAATTTCCATACAACAGTGGACAGCATAAAGGAAATAAACGGTCTGCACAGTGACAAAGTAAATAGCGGAGAAAATATTTTAATAATAAAAAGCATGTAAAAAATGATTGACAATTAAGGAATCAGATAGTAAGATAACAGTGTTATATAACACTGTTATCTTTTTGCGGTATATGGTTTGCAGATACCGTTATATTTGCAAATAGGGAAAATGTAAAGGACGATGTAGGAATATGGAGAATAATTCAAAGCAGAAGATACTTGATGCTGCCATGATGGAATTTATGGATAAGGGATTTGAAAAGGCATCGCTCCGGCAGATAGTTAAAAATGCAGGACTGACTACAGGTGCATTTTATAAGTACTATCCCACGAAGGAAGCGTTGTTTGCGGAACTCGTAAGTCCGTATGCAAATCATATGTATTCAATATATGACAATACACTTGAAAATTTTCAGAAGCAGTCAGCGGAGGAGCAGACAGAAAATATGATGGATGCTTCTTCTGAAGGTGTAGAGCAGATGGTTGAATATCTGTATGAGCATTATGATAATTTTAAATTATTGCTTTGTTGTGCGGACGGAACAGAATATGCTGACTTTATACACAATCTGGTGGTAAGGGAAGTGAAGTCCACATATCAGTACATAGACACAATGAGAAAAGCCGGAGCGGACATTCCGGACATAGATGAGGAGTTGTGTCACATGATAGCCAGCGGAATGTTTTCAGGCATATTTGAGATAGTCATCCACGATATGGAAAAAGAAGATGCAAAAAAGCGTGTAGCAACATTAAAGCGGTTTTACACAGGTGGATGGGAAAAAGTATTTGGTATAAAATTTTAGAAAATGTCACGGTTTAGAATATTAAATCGTGACAAAAAAAGACAAAACGGTTAGGTAAAACTAACGAAAAGTTACATAGAAAGGAAATTTGTATGAAAAATGAGAATAAGGTCTCACCTGTTTCATGGATTATGGAATGGGCGGGTACAAAAAAGATTTACTATGTCATAAGTATTATAATGGCGTTGTTTAGTGTTTTGTTTAAGATAGCACCGTATTTCATCATAGGAGATGTTATAGCAAAACTGTTAGATGGAGAAGATGATATAAAGGTGTATGCCGTGAGAGTGGGACTTGTTGCGGCGGCATTTGTTTTATCAGAAATATTTCACTCTATATCTACGACATTGTCACATATAGCTACATTTCAGGTGCTTGCCAATATCAGAAGAAAATGTCTTGATAAGCTTACAAGAGTTCCTCTCGGATATGTAAAAGACACATCGTCCGGCACATTTAAAAATATTCTTGTGGAGAGAATAGACAGCATAGAGACTACACTGGCACATATTCTTCCTGAATTTACAAGTAACCTGGTTGCACCGGTTATTGTAATCATATATTTGTTTATGATTGACTGGAGAATGGCATTGATTACATTTATTCCGATGGTTCTTGGATTTGCGGCAACATGCGGAATGTTTATAGGTTATGAGGAAAATTTTAACAATACAGTTGAAAAGACTAAGGTATTAAATGAGTCAGCAGTAGAATACATAAACGGTATAGAGGTAATAAAGGCATTTGGTAAGGTTGACGGCTCATATGACAAATTTACAAAGTCTGCCAGAGAAGGTGCAGATGCATTTATAAACTGGATGAGGAAATGTAACCTGTTTCAGAGTCTTGCGTTTGTACTTACACCGTATACACTTCTTACGGTTCTTCCGTTCGGAGCAGTATTTGTCAGAAATGGTTCATTGTCAGTGGCAGATTTTGTCATGTGTGTGATTTTATCAATGGGTATAGTAGGTCCGCTTCTTTCGGTCATGAGTTTTACGGATGACCTTGGAGTTGTGGGTGTCATCATAGGAGAGATAACTGGAATTCTTCTTCAGGATGAACTCGACAGACCGGAGATATCAGTAGAAAAACCTTCCGACACTTCTATCAGATTAAAGGATGTCGTATTCGGATACCATGATAAGGAAATCATTCATGGAGTAAATATGGATATAAAATCAGGAACAGTAAATGCCATAGTCGGACCGTCAGGAAGCGGAAAATCTACAATAGCAAAATTAATAGCATCATTGTGGGATGTGGATAACGGAAGTATATCCATAGGCGGTGCAGATATCAGAAAAATGTCGCTTGAAGATTATAATAATATGATAGCTTATGTTTCACAGGATAATTATCTGTTTAATGAAACGGTAAGGGAAAATATAAGACAGGGTAACATGAGCGCAACGGATGAAGAAGTTGAGAGAGTGGCAAAGGAAAGCGGATGCTATGATTTCATAATGAATCTGGAAAATGGGTTTGATACGGTTGTAGGAGGTTCAGGCGGGCATCTCTCAGGGGGAGAGCGTCAGAGAATATCCATAGCAAGAGCAATGTTAAAGGATGCACCGATAGTTATTCTTGATGAGGCAACAGCATATACTGACCCTGAAAATGAAGCGGTTATCCAGGCATCAGTGGCAAAACTTGTAGCCGGAAAGACACTTATAGTTATTGCACACAGGCTGTCAACCATAGCGGATGCAGACCATATATTTGTCATTAAAGACGGGAAGGTTGCAGAAGAGGGTGTACACAGTGAACTGCTTGCGAAGAATGGCATATACAGTAAAATGTGGGATGCACATATTTCAGTTAAGGATACAGTAGAACCGGCATAAATTGGAGGTCACAATGATAGGAATATTAAGAAAATTTTTTACATTTAGTGGAAAAGAAAATGCAAAAAAGTTTAAATTATCGATATTTTTGGGAGTGATATATGCATTAGGCGAGGCCATGAAAATTCCTGCCATAATGATTGTATTAAGGGGAATAATAGAAAATGATATATCAGACAGTGTTATATGGACGTGTGTGGCAATAATGGCTGTTTCATTTATGTTGTCATTTGCAACAAAGATGCGTTCAACAATGCTTCAGACGGAGGGCGGATATTCAGCGGCAGCATTTAAAAGAATAGAGATTGCACAGCATTTAAGATATCTGCCAATGGGATATTTTAACAGTAAAAGTCTTGGAGACATAACATCTGTTACCACAAACACAATGGAAAATCTGGGAAATATTGCAACAAGAGTGGTAATGCTTACAACCCAGGGAATATTAAATACTGCCATTATACTTATAATGCTTCTGTTTTTTGATGTAAGAATAGGACTTATCGGTATTGTGGGGACGGTAATATTTCTTCTTGTCAATGCAGGGATGCAAAAGGCGGGAAGTGAAGCATCCGGTGCAAAGGTTGATGCGGATACAACTATGATAGGTCTGGTTATGGAATATATACAGGGCATATCAGAAGTAAAGTCATATAATATGGCGGGTAAGAGAATGAAAAGACTTGAGGATTCCATAGATAAGGCAGCACACGCAAATACACGCCTGGAGCTTATATATGTTCCATATATGACAATACAGAACAGTATAACTAAAATAACCGGTGCAATAATGACAATGGTATCTATAGCATTGTATCTGGGCGGACATATGGATATAGAGATATGTATCGGAATGACTATATGCTCATTTATACTTTATGCAAGTCTTGAGCAGGCCGGCAATTACAATTCACTCCTTAAATCCATAGACATTTGCGTGGATAAGGCACAGGAAATACTGGACCTTGAGACAATGGATACAGACGGAAGAAAAATCACTCCGGTAAACCATGATATAGATGTTGAAAATATAGAGTTTTCATATGACACAAGAAAGATAATAGACGGAATCAGCCTTCATATTCCTGAAAATACTACCACGGCCATAGTTGGACCGTCCGGTGGAGGAAAGACTACTCTGTGTAACCTGATATCACGTTTCTGGGATGTTGATAAAGGTGATATAAAACTGGGTGGTGTGGATGTAAGAGAATACAGTATGGATTCTCTTATGAAAAACTTCAGTTTTGTATTTCAGAATGTATACCTTTTTGAAGATACGGTAGCAAATAATATAAGATTTGGAAGAGAAAACGCTTCCATGGATGAAGTAATTGCGGCTGCAAAAAAGGCATGCTGCCATGACTTTATAATGCAGCTTCCGGATGGATATGATACAGTAATAGGTGAAGGCGGAGCTACACTGTCAGGCGGAGAAAAGCAGAGAATATCTATAGCGAGAGCCATTATGAAAGACTCGCCTATAATCATACTTGATGAAGCAACAGCAAATGTGGACCCTGAAAATGAGAAGGAGCTTACAGAAGCTGTAGAGGCGCTTACAAAGAATAAGACAATACTGATGATAGCCCACAGGCTTAAAACTGTAAGACATGCAGATAAAATACTTGTGGTGGATAATGGAAAAATAGTGCAGCAGGGAAATCACGATGAACTGATGAAACAGGAGGGAATATACAGACGTTTCATTATGGCAAGAGAATCTGCTGTAGGCTGGAAATTGTAAATTAAAAAGCGCTGCATTGTCAATGCGGGGTTGCTTTACTTGTAAAGGAAAGTGTGTTAGGATAAAAAACGCCGGCACACTTTCTTTTTGCGTAAGCAACGGGAAAAATGGAGGAAAAAATATGAATAGCAATATAGACAGGGCAAAAATCATTTTTATATGTGTAGTGGCAGCTTTTATTATATTTATAATATCGTTAGCCGGTATATATATAAAATATGAGAAAAAGAAGTCAGAACTTGAAAAGATGGATAGTACATATGCTGTCGTGGTAAAATCAGATGCGGAGAAATATCATGTAAGTTTTAGAGATACGAGTCTACGTTATAGAGATCAGATATATAAATATACATTCTGGGTTGATTATGAGGTGGATGGAAAAAAGTATGAAAATGTAAAAATGCAGGTTATACTTCGTAAAAGCAATGGTGATTTATACAGAAGAGCATTGTATGAGGTAAAATATGATCCTGATAATCCTGAGAAAATAGCATCGGATAAGCAGCTTGAGATTTATAAGATTATGATGCGGGGAAGAATCGGACGAATTGTTATATTCGGAATACTGATTGTAGGAATTTACAGGAAACGCAGGGAGAGGTTTGTGTGGCATTGAAAGATTAAATGTACTATTTGAGATAATGCTTTACTTAAAAAGATACATAAGGTATAATTGTTTTGTAACAACAATGATAAAATATGAGGAGGACAGAGTATGGAATTAAATGGATTTTCATATGAACAGAGAGACAAGCAGAAGAAGATTGTGCAGTTGCTGGTGATTATTGCATCGGTGGTAGTTATTGTAAGTTGTTTCATGCCGTTTTACACAGTATCATTATTGGGCTTTTCGAAGTCGGTACGTTACATAGATGGCGATGGTGTGATTTCAATAATATTAGCAATTGCAGCAATAATATTAGTATGGGTAAAATTATACAAGATAACGTTAATCCCGGCGGCAATTAATTTATTAATGATTTTGTATGATGTAAGCAGTGCTTCTTCAGCGTCAGAGGGACTGGGAAGTTTAGCTGTTGGCGGAGTAATAGCTATACTTGGTTCAATAGCCGTTGCAGCAGGTGGAGTTATGGCAATTATCTGGAAACTAAAAAAAGATTAATATGTTGAACATAAAAATGAACAGGCACTTTAAATGCCTGTTCATTTTTTATAATGTTTTATTAATTAACCGAAGTATCTCTTAAGAAGACCTTCAAACGCTTTACCGTGTCTTGCCTCATCACGAGCCATTTCATGAACTGTATCATGGATTGCATCAAGACCAAGCTCTTTAGCTTTCTTTGCAAGTTCCATCTTGCCTGCTGTAGCACCACATTCAGCTTCAACTCTCATCTCAAGGTTTTTCTTTGTGCTGTCAGAGATTACCTCGCCGAGAAGTTCAGCGAATTTTGCTGCATGCTCAGCCTCTTCATATGCTGCTTTTTCCCAGTAGAGACCGATTTCAGGATATCCTTCTCTGTGAGCAACTCTTGCCATTGCAAGGTACATTCCTACTTCTGAACATTCACCGTTGAAGTTATCACGAAGTCCCTGTACGATTTCCTCGTCTACGCCCTGTGCTACACCTACTACATGCTCAGCAGCCCATTCTAAAGATCCGCTTTCAACTTTTTTAAATTTGTCAGCTCCAACTCCACACTGTGGACATTTCTCAGGTGCTGCATCTCCTTCATAAACATAACCGCATACTGTACATACAAATTTTGCCATAATTATCATTTCCTTTCTTTTTGTTATTATTATTTTCAGATTCAAGCTAAATATTACGTGTGCATGTAACAAGCTAAATCTTTTATTCAAATCAGTAATGATTACTGTTTTAAGATAACATATAAAATCCAAACTGTCAATAGAAATTAATAATTTTTTTCATTTTTATTATCATTTTTACATTTAGGACACAGTCCATAGAAGAATGCTGTGTGTCGTTCTATGATACCATCGAAGTTTGTTGCTGCAAGTGTGTTTAAAAAGTCAATATTATCCATTTCTATGTCAAGGACACTTTTGCATTTATTACATAGAAAATGGTAGTGAGGGCTCGTATCTGCATCAAAATGCTCAACTCCGCCTCCGCAGGATATTTTCTGGATTTCCCCAAGTTCTTCCAGGAGTGCAAGATTGCGATAAACTGTTCCGAGGCTTATTTTTGGGTAATCTTTTTTAACATTTGTATAGATAAATTCTGCCGTAGGGTGATCTTTTCTGCTGGCAAGAAATTTAAAAATAGCTTCTCTCTGACGGCTGTGTTTTATAACCTTCATATATATCATCCTTTCGCTAATAACAATAATCATTATTAATTTTAAGAAATTTTATAAAATTTGTCAAGTAAATACAGCTATAAAATAAACTTTAAAGAACAGGATAAAAATTACTAAAGAAAGTTGTAATGTTTTCAGTCGCAGTGATAGCGGCACTAACCATAACAACCCAGGCAAAGGCTTCGGATTATACGCTTATGACCAATAATGCATGGATTGATGGGATGACATCAGATGATCAGTCAGATAAGTACATAGTTACAATCAATGAGCCGGGATGGCTTACTGTTATAGCCCAGTCATCAAGTTCATCGTCATATTTCGGACTATATGTATGTAAAAAATAGGCAAAGTAACTTTTCAAGAAGACAGAGATGTGTTATATTTAATAGGAAAATTTTTAAAATAAATGTAAATATGATAATGTTCGGGATAAAAACGGACAAGGAGGCAAAATATGCGTAAGACCAAAATAATATGTACATTGGGACCGGCGACTGACAAAGATGGAGTGTTGGAGACCCTTATAAAAGAGGGAATGGATGTTGCCAGATTTAATTTTTCACACGGAGATCATGAAACTCACAGACAGAGACTCGAAAAACTTAAAGAGCTGAGACATAAGCTTCACAAACCTGTGGCAGCTATGTTGGATACAAAAGGACCGGAGGTTCGTGTATGCTCATTTAAAGAGGGGAAAGTTGAGGTTAAGCGTGGGGATGAATTTACGCTTACAACGAGAAAAGTAGATGGAGATGAACATATTGTCCAGATTACATTTGCTGACCTTCCAAAAGACGTGTCAGTGGGTACAACAATACTTATAGATGACGGACTTATTGAATTAAAAGTTCTTGAAATAACAGATACGGATATTAAATGTGAAGTTATAAACGGTGGTGTAATATCAAACAGCAAGGGTGTAAATGTACCTAATGTTGATTTGTCAATGCCATACTTAAGTGACAGGGATAAATCAGATTTACTGTTTGGAATTGAGCAGGGATTTGATTTTATTGCAGCATCATTTGTAAGAACTGCCGGAGATATTTTGCAGATTAGAAGATTTTTAGAGGAGCATAACTGTTACTCAATAAATATTATTGCAAAGATTGAAAATTCACAGGGTGTTGACCATATAGATGAAATTATACAGGTGTCTGACGGAATAATGGTTGCCCGTGGAGATATGGGTGTAGAGATACCGAATGAGGAAGTTCCTGTTATACAGAAAATGATTATTAAAAAGGTATACAATGCAGGAAAGCAGGTTATCACAGCAACTCAGATGCTTGATTCGATGATGAAAAATCCGCGTCCGACAAGAGCGGAGACAGCCGATGTGGCAAATGCGATTTATGATGGAACAAGTGCCATCATGTTGTCAGGAGAGACTGCAGCAGGATTGTTCCCTGTAGACGCGTTAAAGACGATGGTAAGAATAGCAGTCAGAACAGAGCAGGATATAGACTACAGAAAGAGATTCTATTCACTGGAGCGTAAGGCAAATCCTGACGTTACGGATGCAATATCTCATGCTACATGTACTACTGCACATGATATCAACGCAAAGGCTATAGTTACTGTTACAAAGTCGGGAAGAACTGCAAGAATGATATCAAGATATCGTCCGGCATGCGATGTCATGGCATGTACAACATATGAGAATGTATGCAGACAGCTTAACATGTCATGGGGTGTTACACCTGTACTTATAAATGAGGAGCAGGATACATTTGAATTGTTTGAGAATGCAGTTCATCAGATAGTGGAAGAGGGATATCTCAAAACAGATGACCTTGTAGTCATAACAGCAGGAGTTCCGCTTGGAATGTCCGGAACTACAAATATGCTCAAGGTGCAGTGCGTAGGAAGAAAATATTAGGATTTATAATGTGTCGGTCAGCAACTTCAGAGGCTGGCCGACACATTAATTATATATAATGACAGATAAGAAAAGAGAATAAATTATGAGGAAAATACTTAAGGGACTAACGCTATTCGGTATTCTGGTATTACATGCCGCTCTTACACCCGACTGTGTAAATGCTGCTGATTATAATATAACCGCAGATGGTGCATGAAAAATCGGGACGGTGTCATCGGGAAATACAGATACCTACAGAGTGACACTGAAAGAAAACGGATGGCTTACATTAACGGCTAGAAGTTATACAACTTCAGGACGTTTTCAATCTGGGATTCAAATCTTGCCAGACAGTGCAGGGATACGGTAGGCAATCCGGGACAAAATGTGACAGTTGAGAACACATTTGCACCGGGAGACTACTATATAAGAATAGTAATTACAGTCATCATGTACAATTATGGTAAAGCCGTCAAAACCCCAGATAAAGCAGTATATACTACAAGTGCAACTCATGCACAGACAGCAGTATTAAAAAAGAAAAAACAATATTTTTTCAGGGTTAGAAGTTATGTGACTGTAAATGGAAAGATATATAGAAGGTAAAAGGCTTTGCCACAATGAAAGTGGTAAAGCCTTTTAGAGTGAAAAGGTTTAGTTGTCATCTTTTCCGTAGTCTTCAAATTTTTTAATTACTGAATCATAAGTTTTCTGAGAGATATCAGGGAGGTCTTTACCCCAGGACTTTGTAGCCTGTTTAAACCCTTTTTTGAAGGCTTCAAGCATATCGTTCATTTTGTCCTTGTCTCCGCCTGACAGTGCTTCTGCAAAATCAAGTATTCTCTGAGAAGTCTGTTCGACACCCCAATATCCGTCATCTGCAATGTCAGCTTTAGCCTGTGCGGCAGTGTCAGCATCAACTGTAAAATCCCCTTTTGCTAATGCTTTCCACATATCGTCAGCTTCTGTGAATTTCTGTCCCTGTTTCAAAAACATCTTTTCTACAAGGCTCTTCATATTAGCAACGTGACGGTCAGAATCAGCTTTGAGTTTCTGTACAAGGGCTTTTCTGTCAGAAGCTGTCATATTCTTTACAGAACTTTTTTCATAGACAGCGGCTTTGTTAGAATCAGCCTTTGTGTTATCGTTTACTTTACTTTCAGAATCAGAGGTTGATTTTGATTTAACCTCCATGTTATCAGCATAAGCTGAATAAGCATTTGCTGTTGAACTTACTCCATTAATGCTCATATCCATCCTCCTTTTTCTGTATATTACCTTTTTTATCGGCATATAAGCAAAAAGTATTAATATGATTTATAAAATTCTATGTTGCATGTGTCAAAATGGTGCTGCGCACCAGCCGAACATAATATGTGGTATTGCAAGCTAGCTTGCAAATACACATATTTGTGTCGGCTAGTCCCCGCAGGGGCTTTTGACACATGAATCATTCTGCATAATTGAGAAAAATAATTAAAACATACAGGTTGAAAAAAACATTAGCTCCTTGTATACTATAAATACGAATGTATACAAAATACACGTCTGAAACAGAAAGGGAGATGTATATGCGTCTGAAAGCGTATGGGAAGATAAATCTTGCACTGGATGTTGTGAGAAGAAGACCTGATGGTTATCATGAGGTAAAGATGGTTATGCAGACTGTGAAAATATATGATGGGATAGAGATTGAGCCTACAGATACCGGAAAGATAGAGATTGAAACAAATCTGTATTTTTTGCCGGTAAATGAAAATAATCTTATGTATAAGGCAGCAAAGCTTTTGATGGATGAATTTGACATTAAGAGCGGTCTTAAAATTGTTCTTCAGAAAGTTATACCTGTATCTGCCGGAATGGCAGGCGGAAGTACGGATGCAGCAGCCGTATTGTACGGGGTAAATAAAATTTTCCATCTGGGACTTTCTACAAAGCAGTTGATGGAGAGAGGTGTGAAGATAGGTGCTGATGTACCTTATTGTATTATGCGTGGAACAGCATTATCAGAGGGGATTGGCGAGAAGCTTACTGCGATACAGGCACCGCCACATATGTGGCTTCTTATAGCAAAACCACCGATAAATGTATCGACAAAATTTGTTTATGAGAATCTTAATCTGCCACAGATAGACAGACATCCTGACGTTGATGCCATGGTTAAGGCTATTGAAAATGGTGATAAGTACGAAATTGCAAAAAATATGGAGAATATTCTGGAAACAGTTACGGTTAAGGAATATCCGGTTATCGAAGATATAAAGAATATAATGAAAGACAATGGAGCTGTCAATGCTCTTATGAGTGGCAGCGGACCTACAGTATTCGGATTGTTTGAAGAAAAAGAACAGGCTGAGAAGGTAAAGGGGCTTATTCAGGAATCAAATATGGCAAAACAGGTATTTGTTACTGGATTTTACAATCCGAAGGTAAGGAGAAGGAGGAAAAGAAATGCATGATTTTACAATGAAGATAAATGAATATCTTCCGTTAAGGGAGGTAGTTTTTAATACTCTGAGAGATGCTATATTAAAAGGTGAGCTTGAACCGGGAGAGCATCTTATGGAAGTACAGCTGGCAAATAAACTTGGAGTCAGCAGAACACCTATAAGAGAGGCTATAAGACAACTGCAGACAGAGGGGCTTGTTGTCATGACGCCGAGAAAAGGTGCAGTGGTAGCTGAGATAACGAAAGAAGATCTGACGGATGTATTAGAGGTAAGAAAGACACTTGAGAAGATGGCGGTAGGTCTTGCATGTCAGAATATAACAGAGGAACAGACGGAGAAACTTCACAAATGCCATGATGAACTTAAAGCGGCATTTGGAAAAGAAAGTCTTACAGAGATAGCTAACAGAGATGAAGAATTTCATGATATTATATATGAGGCAACGGGAAATAAACGTCTTATACAGATACTTAACAATCTTAGAGAGCAGATATACAGATATCGTCTTGAGTATATAAAGGATGAAGAGAAGTGGATGACACTTATGGAGGAACACAGAGGTTTGCTTAAGGCTATAGATGAGAGAGATGTCAATATGGCTGAAAGTGTGGCAGACACACATATAGAGAATCAGAAATATACGATATTGGAGAATTTGGGAAAATAAAGGATATGTTTTGAAAATATGCACATAATAACCCGTATAATGATGCGTAAACGCTTCGGAATGGAGGTATTATGAGCGAGAACATATCTGAAAATATAGATAAGAATATTGCAGTCCTTGAAGATATTTTCAGGGACTGCAATGATATTTTAAAGAGAGAATTTGAGATAGGGGTGGATAAAAAGAGAAAAGCATGTGCATTCTTTGTAGAGACCGCTGCCGGTGATGTGACTATGGAGGAACTGGTTCTGGGGGTGACAGACACAAATCATGTCTATACGATAGATGATGCCGTGACCGGAGTGCTTATCGGTGATTCCATTGTACTGGTAGACGGGGAAAAATATGCAGTAAAAATAAAAAGTACCGGATATCCCGGAATGGGAGTGGGTGAAGCTGAAAATGAGCAGACAATGCGTGGCTCGAAGGAAGCATTTACGGATTCAGAAAAAAGCAATACTGCACTTATCAGAAAAAGGGTGCGTTCCGCAGATTTAAAAGTGATTGAGAGAAAAATTGGAAAATATTCCAATACCAATGTTGCGGTTGTGTATATGAAGAGTATAGTCAGAAATCAGGTGCTTGATGAGGTAAATGAAAAACTTGATTCATTTGTAATAGACGGGGTTATGGATAGTGGAATTATAGAACAGCTTATAGAAAACTTTCCATATTCACCATTTCCGCAGTATCAGGTTACGGAACGCCCTGATAAGGCAGCCATGGCGGTTTTAAACGGAAGAATAGTTATAATATCCGACAATTCTCCTGATGCACTTATTCTGCCTGTAAATTATGGAAGCTTTTTTAAGACGCCTGATGATTATTACAGAAGATTTGGAATAGCAGGATTTACGAGGCTAATCAGATATATATCTGCATTTCTGGCTATGATGTTTCCGGCATTTTATCTTGCCATTATAAAATATCACACAGAGCTTTTGCCGACTGAACTTGCCATGGCATTTGCTGACGCAAGGGCGGGAGTGCCGTTTTCGGCATTTGCGGAAGTGATTATAATGGAACTTTCGTTTGAACTTATAAGAGAAGCGGGAGTGAGAATACCGGGGCCGATGGGAAGTACCATAGGAATAGTCGGAGGACTTATAGTCGGACAGGCTGCGGTTGAGGCGAATCTTGTCAGCCCTATCATAGTTATTATCGTGGCTATCACGGCACTGTGTTCATTTGCGGTTCCCAATGAAGAATTTTCATCGGCATTCCGACTGATAAAATATTTTATAATAGTTCTTGCATCATTCTGGGGGCTATATGGATGTGTTCTGGGTATGCTTGCTGTTCTTGTTCATCTGGCAGGTCTTAACAGCTTTCATTTTCCGTATCTCGGACCGGAGGGAGCAGGCGAGATTAACGGTTTGTATGACCGGAAAGATTTCATTATAAGATATCCGGCAGGAAAGTTAAAATTCAGAAATATGTTTTCTACACCTGATAACAGACGAAAAATGGAAAGGAAAAGATAGGAAATGTATTTTGAAAATGGAAGGATATCACCGAGACAGACGGCACGTCTGATAGTTACGGAATTTCTTGGAATAACACTTTTGACTACAACGGGTATGCTTACCGGAAGATGCGGACGTGAGGGAATAGTTGCACTTGTGTTGTGTGCCGTGTTCAGTATGTTGTATGCATGGGGAATACTTGTGATATGTGAGAAAATAAACGGTTCATTGTACGATGTGATACTGGGAAAATTTGGAAGGTCAGCAGCAGAAGCAGTTGCATGGATATTTATTATAAAATATATATTGTTTGCGGCGGCGGTGTTGTTACTTATCGGAACGGTTGTGCAGCGGACACTTCTTCAGCAGTACAGTGTTATAGCGATTATCATCCCGTTTACATTGCTGGCTGTATACGGATTCAGGCTTGACTGGGAGGCAAGAGGGCGGTTCGCCGAGGTTGCGTTTTATTTTGTGCTTATTCCGGCGATAATCGTGATTGCGATAGCATGGGGAAAATGTGACAGATACAATATTGTTCCGTTCTTTATGGGAAGAACGGGAAAGGTTATTGCAACGGCATTGTGGTATACATTGCTTTCGGCACCACTTGAAATGCTCCTGTTTTCAAGAGAACATTTTAAACCGGATATGGAGATGAAGAAGGCGGTATGCAAGGGGATATTCACTGTCGCAATATTAAATGCGATATATTACATTTTAAATGTTGGGATATTTGGCGTGAAAAATGTATCCGCCGGAAATATTTCGTCTATAGAGCTTATGCAGTCTGCCGGACATTTAGAGAGTCTTATGAGCCTGTTTATGATAATAAGTCTGTATGCACTTGTGAATTGCTATGGAAGTTATGCCATACTTCTTATGAAAAAAATCTTTGACAGAAAGGTTAAGAAAAGCTGCTGTGGAAAATATATTATAATCACCGGAGTTATTTCGTGTATACTTGCCTGTGTAGCTTCTGCGTATGGAATACTGGTCGAATCCGGAGGGGAAAATATAACCCAGATGTCACTTGAGGATAAGGATTATGTAATGTTTATGGGAATTGATTACGACAGTGAGAGCTTTGATGTTGTGTATGGATTTGACAGTGGTAATAGAAAGAAGGATATACACTGGACAGGCTCAAATCTGCTTGCTGCAAAAGATGAATATTCGTATATGGCATCAGGAACACCGGATTTTTCTCATGTGAAGGTCATAGTGCTGGGAAAAAATGTTCTTGAAAGTCAGAGGGCATTACGGAATGTGAGAAAATTTCTTGAGCAGGACGAAACAATAGCGGATAATACCCTTATTGTGTGTGCGGCTGGCAAGGCGGAGGATTTGACGGATGCAGGTGGGGATGATATAAAATCAATGTTTGAGAATAATCTGCCACATTACAGGTGTGAAGTATATGAAATGGTTTCCGCCATGTCTGATAAAAATAAGACGGTCGTTATGCCTGTGGTGGATAGAAGAAAAAAAGTTCTCAGGTGCGAAGGTGCTGCCATATCAAATGGAAGAGGTGTGTCTGTAAATGTAGACAATGATGATGCAAATTATCTGTTTATGACAGAAAAAAATATGGCAGGAAGGGTTATAAATACAGGGAATGGCAGAATGTACAGAATAGTAAATAATAGTTCGGATATGGAAATACGCGTAATTAATAATGAGACAATAGGCGTGAATGTGACAATTAAAGGTGTGCTAAAGAATCTTTCGGAATATAGAATTAAAAAATCGGAAATAAATGAAAAGATAGAGGGTGGAGTTACGGATGTCTTAAGCAGAATGATAAAAAATGACAGTCTTGATTATCCGGGCATATATGACAGGCTTGCCGTGGCAGACAGAGGAATGTGGATAAAATATGAGACTGACAGGGAAGAAATGTATGGCAGAATATACTTTCATGTGAAATGTGAATTTGAAATAAAATAAGCTTTAAAACTAATATAGAAAATGCCGTCGCATATATTTGTGCAACGGCATTTTCTGTTTTAAGTCAGAAAACTATTTTTTAACTTTGATATTAGCAATTGTCTTCTTAACTATAATGGATGTTTTCTTATCCTTCACATATGAGTATAGTGTGTAACTTCCTGATTTTGACGGTTTCCAGTATGTCCATGTTTTTGAACTGAAATTTTTAATGGTTACAAGTCTGCCACTTCCTGATTTTACATAGGCGAATTTGTAACTATATTTTCCGGTACCACCTGAGGCTGCCATCGATAATCTTACTTTTTTTCCTAAAGTAATTTTTTTAGATGATGGCTTAAGTGAGAAGGATGTTATTTTCAGTTTTTTGTTTACATAGTAATTACTTAAAGATTTTTTAGCAATAGTTCCATCAGTATCTTTTACATATACAAGGAGTGTATATGTTCCATGTTTTTTAGGTTTCCAGTTTGCATGCTTTGAACCTGAATAATTGCGTATAACGGTTATAACACCTTTTGAATCCTTTGCACAGAAACGGTATTTTACTTTGCCGTTTCCACCGGAAGCTTTTGCTGAAATCTCTATTACATCACCTACACTGCCTGTTTTACTTGGAGTATCAACAGTTAAGCGGGTTACTTTAAGTGCTTTTGTTGCAGGTTCTGTAGTTGGTTCTTCAGAAGTCGGCTCATTAGTCGGTTCCTCAGAAGTTGGTTCTGTAGTAGGTTTATCAGTCGGCTCCTGAGAAGTCGGACCATCAGTCGGCTCCTGAGAGGTTGGCTTATCGGTTGGTTCCTGAGAAGTTGGACCATCAGTCGGCTCCTGAGAGGTTGGCTTATCGGTTGGTTCCTGAGAAGTCGGACCATCAGTCGGCTCCTGAGAGGTTGGACCATCAGTCGGTTCCTGAGAGGTCGGCTTATCGGTTGGTTCCTGAGAAGTCGGACCATCAGTCGGTTCCTGGGAAGTAGTTTCATCAGGTTCTCCTGTTGAAGGCTGCACCGATGAAGGTTCTGTAGGATCTGTGACCGGCTGGTCAGTTGTTGATTCGCTTGGCCTTGTGCTTGTCTCATCAGGAGATGTTGATTCATCAGGTTTTGTTGTGTTATCTTCAGAAGATGCAGGTTCTGTAGTTGTTTCAGAAGATTCGTCTTCGTCAGAGTTAAGTACATCAAGTATTGCAGACTTTAAATTTCTTGTAGCCTTATTTATCTCTACCTGTGTTGATGATGAGTTATCATTAATTTTTGATGCATTATTATATGCTTTCTTTAATGCCGGGGTATATTTATTATCCGGATTGTCTTTGATTGCCTTTTCAGCAGTACTTATTGCTGATAAAAGAGCTGTTTTGTCTATATCCGGTGTAGCTGAACCTATTTCTGATTCAGTCTTTGAGTATGAGCATGTTTTACCTGTAAATGATGTTACGGTTATGTCAATATTTCCTGCTATACCGGTTATATCCGATGTCTGTGTGGCTGTTCCTGCTGCTCCGTCATTTACTATTACATTGTATCCTGTAGTTCCTTCAGGCAGTTCAAATACATACCAGCCGTCAGAATCTTTTGTCATAAGCTTTGTTCCAGGCCAGTCATCGGAATATTTGGTAACCGAACTTCCGCTGCCTTTCCATACATATACTGCAGGAGATGACCAGTCGGCTGCTTTCACACGGATTACAGGATTTGTCTGAGAGTTATAACATGCGTTAATTGCATATTTCAAATCTTCGCTCATGCTTGTGTACTCTGTGCCGATGTGAGCAGATTTTATAAATGTTTTTGCTTCAGTATTTACCGCCTTTAAGTCGTTTAAAGCTTCCGAATCATAATAATTCGGATTTTCTTCAGCTTCAGATATTCTCGTATCAGCTTTTGAAATATAATCGACAACGGACTCACGTAACTTTGTTTCAGCCTTTGCATCCTCATAGGCTGTGGTCAGATTGTCATAAGCTGTGGATATTGTTGTGTCATTTGTCTCTGAACTGTTGATAACTTTCTCAGCAGCACTGAGTTTTTCGTTTAATGTACTTAAAATCTTTTCTGAAAGATTTGCCTGATTATAATTTGCAGCTTTTACCTCTGAAACCAGTTTCTTAAGGGCATCAGTTTTTTCGGTAATGGTAATTGTAATGGTCTTTGTAACGGATGACTTTCCGTCGGTAGCCGTTACAGTGAAAGAGTATGTTCCGGCAACAGCTTTTGACCAGTTAAATGTTCCGGTTGCAGTTCCTACAGAAGCAGATGAGTTAAACACTGCACCTGACGGAAGATTTGCAGCCGTAAGTGTTATTTTATCATTATCAGCATCAGTAGCCTTTATATCAAATGTTAATGGACTTGAGGCAATGCCTGTGTATTCTGAATTTGCCTGAATAACAGGAGCTTTATTTTCGGAGATCTGGCACGCATCAAATGTATCCTTTGGTACAGCTATGGTTACCGACTTGGCGCTGACAGATACAGATGAGCCGGATTCTCTTAATTTAGTAAGTCCTGCGTTGTTACCGTCAGCTATGATTACCCAGTTGTCGGAGCCGTTTAGTGATACGGTCTGATCTGCTGCAGAGTTATTGATAAGTACTGCTATTCTGTTCCATTCACCCTTTACATTATTTGTTTCATAAAATGCTATAAGCGAATTAACATCTTTGCTTATCCATGTCAGATTGTTATTGTTCGGGTTCCAGTTATCACCACTTCTGGTTATTATAGAGCGGAATCCTGAAAATGCCTTACGGATTTTTATCATACCTTCATAATATTTTTCGATTGAAGAGTATGTGCTTACTCTGTTCCAGTCAATTTTGTTTACTGAATCAGGAGAACTGTAGCTGTTGTCATCTCCGTTTTTGGTTCTGGCAAATTCTTCACCCGCCTGCATAAATGCTCCGCCTTTGGATACGAGTATAATACTTCCTGACATTTTATTCATTCGTAAAAGTTTATCGTCTGTCGAAGAATAGTTTTTGCCAAATTTTTCTGTAAGTTTGTCCCAAAGTGTCAGATTATCGTGGGCTGATGTGTAGCTTATGCAGCAATTTGATGATTTGGACCAGAATGGTCTCCACATGCCGTACTGCCCGCTTGTATATCCGACAGAACCCATGATACCGCCGTATACATTGTTAGGCCATTTTTCGCTCTCCAGATAATTACCGCTAGTGTAGTTTGTCTGTACAAGACCTATCGTGCCGTCAAATTTATGCTCACCTTTTATGGCATCACGTATCTGGTCATTAAAGTATCCGATACCGTCACTTAATTTTGACTCATTTGCCTTGTGGGCGCTGGTAGAATCGTAGTCAGTTGCCGTCCAGCCTTCTCCGTACATTACGATTGTGTTTTTCCCGAATTTGCTGTCAAGAGTGTTTCTTATAAGATTCATGGTTTCGTAATCATGTATTCCCATAAGGTCAAAACGGAAACCGTCTATGTTGTATTCATCTGCCCAGTATGAAACGGAATCAACCATGAACTTTCTGTACATGGCACTTGTGCTTCTTGTTGCATTTCCGCATCCTGACTGGTTGTTGTATGTCATGTCACTGTTTATTTTGTAATAATAGTCAGGCATGATTTTGTTGAAGTTAGAATCAGCAGTATCATATGTATGGTTGTATACAACGTCCATAACTACTTTTATACCGGCATCATGAAGTGCCTGTATCATTTCCTTCATTTCTTTGATTCTCACATTTCCGTCATATGGATTGCTTGAGTAAGAACCCTCAGGAACGTTGTAATTCTTAGGGTCATATCCCCAGTTGTAATTAGAGGATAATGAAGTGCTGACATTTGCCTCGTCTACTGAAGCGTAGTCGTACATAGGAAGTAACTGTACGTGGGTTACACCGAGCTGTTTAAGGTAATTTACGCAGCTTGCAACCTTACCCTCTCCGTTTACGGTTGTATTGTCTTCTGTAAATGCCTTATATTTTCCACGGTTTTTCTCAGATACTCCTGAGCTTACATCTATGGAGAAATCTCTTATATGAACTTCCCATACAATGATGTCGCTTAAGTTGGTAGTTTCACGTTCGTAATCTTTGTCCCAGTTATCAGGGTCTGTTCTGTCAAGATCAACGACCATGGCACGGTTACCGTTCAGTCCGGCAGCTTTGGCGTAGATATCGACAGCCTCTTTTGTTGTGCCGTCTACGGTTACTTTATATGTGTAGTAGGTGTTTACGATATCCTTGTTAATGGTTATGCTCCATACACCTCTGTCACCTTTGATCATAGGTACTTCTTCAATAAGGCTTCCACCGTTTCCTTGTGTATATCTGCAAAGGACAACTTTTTCAGCCTTTGGAGACCATACTTTAAATGTGGTAGCATCTTTTGTGTAAGTGCAGCCGAGATCATCTCCGCTGTAGGCGTACTGGTTGTCATAGTTTGCATCATAACTGTATTTTGCCGTTACGGTTCCTTCGCCCTTTTCCGCATGGGCTGTAATAGGAGAAACGATATTGAATGACGTTACAGTCAGTGCACCCGCAAGAAGTACGCTTAAAAACTTTTTCCTTAATACATTTTTTTTCATACTTCCAATCCTTTCTATAAGATAAGATGTAAAATACAGGGAAAATATTCCTACTATTAATATATATTACAGGATGTGTGGTTGTAAAGAAAAAACAAGTTTAATATTGAAATTTTTTAAAAGGTCTGCTATACCATTAATAATTAAGATACTACTGAATGGAGTGATTAGACGGATGAGAAGAGAAAAGATACAGACATCTGAAACGTTTCTGCTCAGTGCGATTCTTGCGTTATCCGGTGGATTTCAGGATGCATATACTTATAATGTAAGAGATAAGGTGTTTTCGAATGCCCAGACCGGAAATGTGGTTTTAATGAGCCAGAATATTATGACGGGGCATCTGATAACGGGACTGAGTTATCTGTTTCCGGTCATAGCATTTGCATTTGGAGTTCTGGTGGCAGAACAGATAGGAAACAGGTATAAGAGATCTAAAAGGATACACTGGCGGCAGATAATCGTGGCAATGGAGATAATTATTTTATTTGCAGTCGGATTTATACCAAAGGAATACAATATGATAGCTACAATGCTTGTGTCGTTTTCATGTTCAATGCAGGTTCAGACGTTCAGAAAGGTGAACGGATATGGATATGCCAGTACTATGTGTATAGGAAATCTGCGAAGCGGAACAGAGAGCCTGTCTGTATTTATAAGGGACAGACAGACCGGTGCATTGAAAAAAGCATTGCATTACTATGGAATAATATTTATATTTGCCATAGGTGCCGGAGTCGGTGGGGTATGTTCTCTGCACAGTGGACTCAGGGCAATATGGATAAGCTGTGTGCTTTTGCTTATAGTATGCCTGATGATGATAAAGGAACACAGATAGTAAATACAAATATTAAGCAAAACACAGATTGTGTTAGAATAAATCATTTAAAAATGTGAGATATTTGAAGCGGAATGATACATCGGCATCATGGGATAAGATTGCCTCGTATTCATTTTCGCTTAAAATATTTTTAAGCTCTTTTTTGGAATCATCGGGAACGACACCGCAGGTTGCATCCACAAAACAAAGGGGTGGATATAATATACACCACCAGTTTTTGCCGAGAGATTCTCCTATGGTTATGCGGAGGGCCGTGTAGCTTCCGGCAGGAAGTGTGATATCGCCATAGGATTTAACTGGAAACTCTGTATTCTCAATTACGGAGTTGACCGGGTATGAATATCCTTCATTTTTAATAACTTCTGAACATATATTGTTAATGTCATCATAGTGGGCAGCAACAATATCCATACTTTCATCAAGGGAATTACTGCCGTCTAACAGTGTTTCAAGATATTCCACAACCTTATCTTTAACCTTGAGTTTAAGTGCCTGGTCTTCATCAGAATCACTGTTTGCGATTATATGAAGCCTTAAAATCTTATCTGAGATACCTGCCTGAACATTTTCGGTGTTGGTTCTGTTTAACAGGGAGGCGGCAATCAATATGGCAACTCCTAAAAAAATCCATAAATATGTAAAAATTTTGTTATTCATAATATCAAATCCTTTCAAAGTTTTAAATTTTTAAGCAATTGTAAATTTTTAAATTTTAATAGGGCTGAGTGCAAAAATAACAGTCATAACGTCGTCACGCTTTCGCTGCCAACGGCTGGCAGCGGTACATAAAGTGCCAAATATGAAAAATATGTCTGTCGGCATATTTTTCATATTAATACGGCCGCTAAGTACCGGCCGCCGTTGTAGCAACTACTTATATGACTGTTATTTTTGCACATGCACAATTGATGTAATAATAAAATTTACAATTGAAGAATTTCTGTTCATTATAGAGATTCGGGTGTCAAAATGGTGCTACGCACCAGTCTGACACAATATATAACTTATATTATTACCATACACATGTAAAAGAAAATTCTTATGTTCATATTATTACCATGCTCTTTGGCATTTATTCATAAAAAGATTTGATAATTTGAATATATAATGATAATATAATGAAGACGAAACGGGGATTAATACGAAAAAGTGGCGGAAAGGTTATGGTAATTAGTGATGGATGAGCAGATAAACAGCCGTGCGCTGGCACCTGTAGGAGTGTTTGATTCGGGAGTTGGCGGACTTACTGTTGCCAGAGAAATAATGCGGCAGCTTCCAAATGAAAAGATAGTATATTTTGGAGATACAGCCAGAGTTCCATACGGCAGCAAGTCTAAGGAGACTATATTAAGATATTCAAGACAGATTATAAGATTTTTGAAGACGAAAGGCGTAAAGGCTATAGTGGTAGCGTGTAATACGGCAAGTGCGCTGGCACTGGAGGAAATACGCGATGAGATAGATATGCCCATAATAGGTGTTGTCAAACCGGGGGCAAAGGTGGCGGTGGAAAAAACCGTCAATAAAAGAGTAGGTGTAATAGCTACTGAGGCCACCATAAGCAGTGGATTGTATACAGATTATATAAAGGCACAGGATGCGGATGTCACGGTGTACAGTAAGGCGTGTCCGTTATTTGTACCGCTTGTTGAGGAAGGATGGCTCAAGGATTCGGTTACGGAAGAAGTGGCACGCAGATATTTAGAAGAGCTCAAGGAGCAGAATATAGATACACTGGTGCTTGGATGCACCCATTATCCGCTTCTCAGAAATATGATAGGAAAGCTTATGGGAGACGAAGTGACACTTGTTAATCCGGCATATGAGACGGCAGTGAGTCTTGGAGAACTTTTGGAAGAAAAAGGGTTGGCAGCCGGAAATGAAAATCGTTATGCAAGTGAAATGTATGATTTTTATGTCAGTGATGCAGCAGAAAAATTTAAAAAATTTGCAAATTCAATATTACCGTTCAGAATAGAAAATATAAGTCAGATTAATATAGAAGAATATTAATCATGATTGTGGCATTTGCGAAACTCTTTTAACGTCTGTATAGACTTGTGTAAACGTACCAACTACAACGTTCGACACGTTTGCACTGTCTTCGGCTGGCAGCGGTACATAATCAACCACAATACGGTTGATAAGTACCGGCCGCCTCAGAATGTCACTTATGTAGTTGGTATGTTTGCACAAGAAAACTATATTTTATAGAGTTTCGCAAATACTTATAATCATGATTGTGGAAAGGAATGATGAAGATGATGGATTCCTGTAATGTTACAATTTCTCTGGAAGGTTTTAATGAACTTGACGGAGAACCGACAGTAGCAACGCACAGAGCAATACATAATTATAAAAACGGTATACATTATGTGCGGTATGAGGAAAAACAGGATGACAAGATTGTCAGAAATATGATTAAGATAAATGAAACCCGTATAGAGGTGATGAAAAAGGGATATATAAACTCGAAGATGGTGTTTGAGGAGGGTAAAAAGCATACAAATGATTACCACACACCATATGGTCTTATGAAAATGACGGTTCATACAAAGAAAATGAATATTGATGAATCAGATATGGCAATAGTGGCGGAGCTTGATTATAATCTTGCAGTTGACGAGCAGCATATTTCAAAATGCAGTATAAAGATAAACATAAAAAATGAGATGTCAGATTGAGGTGACATCTCATTTTTATGTTACTAGATTGATTTATCAGATTTTTTTTCAACTTTTTTTGCGTGTCTTGCTTCTTTTCTCTCAGCTGCCTGCTGTTGTGCAAGTTTTTCGGCTTTCTGTTCAGCACGTCTTTCTTTACGAGATTTTTTCTGTTCAGGTAAAGGCCCTCTGATACGTTTTGCTGATGTTACATATAATCCGCTTACTGTAGCCTTAATCTCCTGCTTAGGCAAAATAGAAGAATAAATCTTCTCATCGCATATAAGAGACATGACACGGGGACCTGCTTTAACCTTGATTATAGGTAATTTTGTCCAACGCAGATATTTAGGTGTCTGGTCAACGACCAGTTTAGGAAGTCCGGCCTCTGTCAGTTTCATTCGCTTCTTGTCGATGACATAAAACGACATTGTCTGTGCCTGCGCTTCCATAGTAGCTCTTTGAGATTCTGACTTCTTTTCTGCACGTTTTCCAAGTATATACATTACAACCATTAATGCGGCTATAATTATAAGAATAATCAGAATTACTTTTAATACTGTACTCATATAATCCTCCATTCTATTTTAACTCATTAAGGTACATTTTATCATTAGCATGAATAAAATACAAGCAGAAAAGCAATCTAAAGATATATAGGAGGTCATTATGGGTGGAGTATATTATGAAACTTTGCAAAAATTCAATATAAATGCCGGTAATCAGCCGGTGACTAAGGGGAATTCTGTGGAAGTGTTTACTGATGGCAGGAAAAAGTTTATAGACTTACTTGAGACTATGGATAAAGCAGTACGTTATATATTTATTCAATATTATATTATCAGGGATGGAGGAATCTTTAGTAATATAGAAGAAGTTGCCATACGGAAGGCTGCACAGGGAGTAAGTGTAAAAATTATGACAGATGGAATAGGCGGTCGCGGCCTCAGCAACAGAACGATAGAAAGACTGAGGATGAATAATGTTGAAGTCGCAGTATATTCTCCATCGCTGATTGGGTGTGTAAATTTTCAGATTAATCACAGAAATCACAGAAAGACAGCGATTATAGATGATGTTGCTTATATAGGCGGATTTAATCTGGGGGATGAGTATATAGGTGAGGATAAAAGGTACGGGTATTGGCGGGACACGCATTTAAAGATAAAAGGAATGGCGGTGGAGAGTATATTAAAGTCATTTGCAGATGATTGGAAAACGGCAACCGGAAAGGACATACACACAATTCGGGGCGGTGAGAATAAATGTGAGGGCGAAATAGATATTCAGATAGTCAGAAGCGGATATAAGGATAAGGTAAAGCTTATACATGACAGCTGCCTGAGAATGATATATTCGGCAAAAAAGAGCATTTATATACAGACACCGTATTTTGTTCCTGATATGGAGATGTTAAATGCACTGAAGTCAGCTGCATGCTCAGGGATAGATGTGAAGATAATGGTGCCGGGGAGGGCAGATCATCCGGCAGTGTATTGGGCAACAGGATATTATGCCGGTCATATGATAAGGGCGGGAGCGGGAGTGTACAGATATATGGACGGATTTTTGCACGCAAAGGGGATTATGATTGACGGTGAAGTGTGTACATTTGGAACGGCAAATATGGATATAAGAAGCTTCAGACTGAATTATGAGATAAATGTAATTATATATAATGAAGGTTTTACGAGAAAGATGGAGAGTATTTTTGGAGAGGATTTAAAAAAATGTGATATTGTCAGCAGGTATAAATATGAGAATATGGGGACATTTTCAAAATTAAAATGCATTATATGCAAGGGCGGAGCAAGGTATATGT
>ERZ1034998.106-NODE-106-length-55260-cov-61.260538_pt1 | contig 55260 bp, 42 predicted proteins | sample MGYA00520621_ERZ1034998 | MGnify/ENA primary metagenome ERZ1034998 (study PRJEB33766, sample SAMN09781748) | gut metagenome | biome: gut microbiome | host: Homo sapiens | place: Madagascar | study: EMG produced TPA metagenomics assembly of the PRJNA485056 data... | reverse complement strand
ATCCGTGGCAGGGCATTTCTGTGTATCGTGTGCATAATTCAACAGTATCTAGGCAACTTCGCTATTCGCTCACGAGAGAGAGCGTGCCCCAGCCGGTCTCAGGGGATGAAGTTCCTTACGCTGTGGCAAAAAAGAAAAAAATGTGATGACAAAGCACTGCCGCTATGCTACAATCAACTCAAAGCATTATATTTCTGTAAGCGGCACCACATAACAATTTTTTACAGGTGCACACCACTTTGAAGAGGGCAGACCACTTCGCATCATTCTACAAAGGACATGGAAGTTTTCGATGCTTTATTTACCAATCAACAGCAGGAAAATTGAAATGCCGTATGTAGACGGAATGCAGAAAATGCAGTAAGAAACAGATAAATGCAGTCAAAAAAGGCAGCAGAAATATACAGCGCGTTAATCATAATGTAAACATAAAAAAGAACAGCACATGTATATTTCATAAACTGTACCACTGTACCCTCATTGGCACCGGATTTTCCTGCTCACACAAGAGAACAGGAGGAGAAGGATTGAGCGCAAAGGACTCAATGGCAAAGGAATACTTTGCAGACAATGCCAGGTTTGCTGACCTGTGCAACAATATACTGTATGGAGGAAGAGAGGTCATACTGCCGGAAAACCTTAAGGAAAGGGACACCACGGAGGTACTGACAGCATTAGGGCTTGACAAAAAGACCATAGCGATGCAGAAGCTGAGGGAGATCTTCAAAAATGCCAGCATCAAATATACCGGCAAATCATATGTCGTACTGATAGGAGTAGAAAATCAGTCTGATATACACTATGCCATTCCGGTAAAAAACATGTTTTATGATGTGATGGCATACGGCAACCAGGTAAAGGAAACAGCAAAAAAGCACCGAAAGGAAAAGAATACGGCAACATCAGATGAATTTCTTTCGGGATTTACGAAAGAGGATAAGCTGATTCCTGTAATTACGATTACAGTGTATCTCGGAACAAAGGAATGGGATGGTCCAAGGAGGCTGTCAGATATGTTTGATGATGTGGATGAGGAGCTTCTGCCATTCATACCGGATTACAGAATTAATCTGCTGGCACCGAGGGAGATAACAGATTTTACAGGATTCAGGACATCCATCAGGCAGCTTTTCGAGGTACTGCAGAATGCGTATGATAAAGAAAAAATGCAGGAAGTGCTGCAGAATGACGAAAAGTTTAGCAAGGTGGACAGAGAGACAGTCGAGGCAATCAACCTGTTTGCAGGAACGGATATAGATATAGATGAGAAAGAAGAGGTGATTGATATGTGCAAGGCGTGGGAAGAGCAGAAAAATGAAGGCAGAGAGTTAGGCAGAGAAGAAGGTAGAGAAGAAGGTAGAATTAGTCAGGCAAAAGTAACGGCTTTAAAACTTCAGAAAAAAGGTCACTCAATAGAAGATATAGCTGAATGTGTGGAGTTTGATGAGGAAACTGTAAAAAAATGGCTGGTGAGCTAATATTGTAGTGAAATGTAAATTATAGGAAGCAGTCTTCGAGTGAGAACCCGGAGGCTGCTTCCTCTTTTGTTGGCAGTAGGGCGGGACTTAATCACATGAGCCAAGGCTGGTGCACACTCTCTCGCTTGAGCTACGCTACACTGCCAAGATACTGTAGGAATTATGCCTTATAGGTTTACTATGCTTGACGAAACCGTCGAAACGCGCCGTCCGTGGCGCGGTTCTCCTTGCCCTGCCATCCGTGGGAGCTCATTTCTGTGTATCGTGTGCATAATTCGACAGTATCTAGGCAGCTTCGCTATGCGCTAATGCGAGAGAGCGTGCCCCAGCCGATCTCATTTAATGAAGCCACTTACGCTGTGGCAAAAAATATAATGACAAAGTAACATAGCTCTGCTACAATCTGTTTAAAGAGATAATTTATGATAGAGGATAAGCTGATTCCGGTAATTACGATTACAGTATATCTTGGAACAAAGGAATGGGATGGTCCAAGAAAGCTGTCAGATATGTTTGGTGATGTGGACGAGGAGCTTCTGCCATTCATACCGGATTACAGGATTAATCTGCTGGCACCGAGGGAGATAAAGGACTTTACCGGATTCAGGACATCCATCAGGCAGCTTTTCGAGGTACTGCAGAATGCATATGATAAGGAAAAAATGCAGGAAGTGCTGCAGAACGATAAAAAGTTTAGCAATGTGGACAGAGAGACAGTCGAGGCAATCAACCTGTTTGCAGGAACGGATATAGACATAGATGAGAAAGAAGAGGTGATTGATATGTGTAAGGCGTGGGAAGAGCAGAAAAATGAAGGCAGAGAGTTAGGAGAACGACAAAAGATAATCTCACTGGTTGTAAAAAAGCTGCAAAAGGACAAGAGTGTGGCAGAGATAGCAGATGACCTGGAAGAAAAAGAGGAGGTTATCGCTCCAATTTACGAAGCGGCATTGTCAATGAAGCCGGATTATGATGTTGAGAAAATCTATGAGCTTCTTGAAAAAAATAAGAAGCTGGCATAGCAGCTGTAGTTGAAAATTAAAAATAATTGATAGGAAGCAGTCTTCGAGTGATAGCTCGGAGGCTGCTTCCTCTTTTGCCGGCAGTAGAACGGGGTTTCATCCCATGAGCCCTGGCTGGTGCACACTCTCTTACGTGAGCTACGCTGCACTGCCAAGATACTGTAGGAATTATGCTTTATAGGTTTACTATGCTTGACGAAACCGTCGAAACGCGCCGTCCGTGGCGCGGTTCTCCTTGCCCTGCCATCCGTGGCAGGGCATTTCTGTGTATCGTGTGCATAATTCAACAGTATCTAGGCAGCTTCGCTATTCGCTCACGAGAGAGAGCGTGCCCTAGCCGGTCTCATGGGATGAAGTCCCTTACGCTGTGGCAAAAAATACATTGACAACTGTTATACAATAGGCTACAATTCGAATACATGGTTCGGGTATGTTCTTTACCCGTTGATTTATCATGCTGTGTCAGCAACAAATCCGATTGTGTGTTAAAAATAAATATCAGCTAAAGTACCAGTCTATTCGTTTCTATGCGTGGCGGGCATTTATTTGAGGAATATAAAGGGTTATTATCATTTGAAATTATGTATGCACAAAAAATGGGACTATAAAAAATGATGTGTATGCAGATTTCATGTGGAAACAGGAGAAGTGTATGATATACAGAAAAGTGAAGACAAATTTGTCCAGAACTCTCAGCTCTATAGAGCAGGACAAGGCAACCAGTGACGACTACGTGAAGTGTATTCTGGCAGATCCGCAGATAGCAGCCTATATAGTTCAGGCGCTCGTGCCGGAATTTAAGGAAATGGAAGCCGAGAAAATAATTCCGTGCATTGGTGAGCCGACAGTAATGCTCAGATTTCCGGAAAGGCTTGGAGTTAAAATCCAGAACGTAAATAATGAGTCAGTTGATGAGGATGATGGAAAAATTATTTACGACATCAAATTTCCATTGTATTATAATGGAAAAAGAAGAGAATTTATCATCAATATTGAAGCTCAGAAGAGCAGTAAAAAATCAAAGCTGGGCTACCGGCTGGAAAACAGGATTGCCTATTACATGGGCAGAATGATTTCTGAGCAGAAGGGTACTGAGTTTGTAAATTCGAATTATGATGACTTAAAATCTGTATATACCATATGGATATGTATGGATACAAAAAAATCAGAGGACTCAATAATCGAATTTGGGATGAAATCCAGCCTGATTTATGGTAAAATAAAGAAAATACCACAGATTGACAAATTAAACGGTGCACTGATAAATGTCCGGACGAGAGCAACAAAAAATAAAAAGCAGTCTAAGAATAAACTCATAGGAATGCTGGAAGAGCTGTTCTCAAAGTCAGAGTTTATCGAAAAAAAGAAGATACTTGAAGAAGACTATGGACTTAAAATGAGCATGGAACTCGAAGGGAGGATGAGCGAGATGTGTAATGTGAGTGATTACTGGGAAGAGGTTGCAACAGAAGAGGGTAAGGAAATCGGAGAAAAACAAAAGGTAATCTCACTGGTTGTAAAAAAGCTGCAAAAGGACAAGAGCGTGGCGGAAATAGCAGATGACCTGGAAGAAAAAGAGGAGGTTATCGCTCCAATTTACGAAGCGGCATTGTCAATGAAGCCGGATTATGACGTTGAGAAAATCTATGAACTTCTTGAGAAAAATAAGAAGCTGGCATAGCAGCTGTAGTTGAAAAATAAAATAGTCAATTAGGAAGCAGTCTTTGAGCGAAAGCACTGAGGCTGCTTCCTCTTTGTCTGAGGGTACTGACAATAGCCCGGGGCTTCGTCCCACGAGACAGGCAGGGGCACACTCTCTCGCTTGAGCTACGCTGCACTGCCAAGATACTGTAGGAATTATGCTTTATAGGTTTACTATGCTTGACGAAACCGTCGAAACGCGCCGTCCGTGGCGCGGTTCTCCTTGCCCTGCCATCCGTGGCAGGGCATTTCTGTGTATCGTGTGCATAATTCAACAGTATCTAGGCAGCTTCGCTATTCGCTCACGAGAGAGAGCGTGCCTTAGCCGATCTCAGGGGATGAAGTCCCTTACGCTGTGGCAAAAAAGAAAAATTATGATGACAAAGAACTGCCGCTATGCTACAATCAACTCAAAGCATTATATTTCTGTAAGCAGCACCACATAACATTTTTCAGGTGCGCACCACTTTGAAGAGGGCAGACCACTTCGCATCATTCTACAAAGGACATGGAAGTTTTCAATGCTTTAATTACCCATTAACAGCAGGAAAATTGAAATGCCGTATGTAGACAGAATACAGAAAGTGCAGTCAGAAGGCAGTTAGAAGCCAGATAATGTAGTCAGAAGACAGATGAACTGTATACAGTGTGATAATCATAATGTAAACATATAGAAAACATAAAGAAGGACAGCACATGTATACCTTGTAAACTGTACCACTGTACCCTCATTGGTACCAAATTTTCCTGCTCACACAAGAGAACAGGAGGAGAAGGATTGAGCGCAAAGGACTCAATGGCAAAGGAATACTTTGCAGACAATGCCAGGTTTGCTGACCTGTGCAACAATATACTGTATGGAGGAAGAGAGGTCATACTGCCGGAAAACCTTAAGGAAAGGGACACCACGGAGGTACTGACAGCATTAGGGCTTGACAAAAAGACCATAGCGATGCAGAAGCTGAGGGAGATCTTCAAAAATGCCAGCATCAAATATACCGGCAAATCATATGTCGTACTGATAGGAGTAGAGAATCAGTCCGATATACACTATGCCATTCCGGTAAAAAACATGTTTTATGATGTGATGTCATACGGCAATCAGGTAAAGGAAACAGCCAAAAAGCATCGCAAGGAAAAGGATACGGCAACATCGGATGAATTTCTCTCAGGATTTACAAAAACTGATAAGCTGATACCGGTGATTACAATTACAGTATATCTCGGAACAAAGGAATGGGATGGACCAAGAAGGCTGTCGGATATGTTTGGTGAAGTAGACGAGGAACTTCTGCCGTTTATACCGGATTACAGGATTAATCTGCTGGCACCGAGGGAGATAAAGGACTTTACCGGATTCAGGACATCCATCAGGCAGCTTTTCGAGGTACTGCAGAATGCATATGATAAGGAAAAAATGCAGGAAGTGCTGCAGAACGATAAAAAGTTTAGCAATGTGGACAGAGAGACAGTCGAGGCAATCAACCTGTTTGCAGGAACGGATATAGACATAGATGAGAAAGAAGAGGTGATTGATATGTGTAAGGCGTGGGAAGAACAGAAAAATGAAGGCAGAGAATTAGGCAGAGAAGAAGGTCGGGAATTAGGTCGAGAAGAAGGCCGAATTCGTCAGGCAAAAATAACAGCTTTGAAACTTCAGAAAAAAGGTCACTCAATAGAAGATATAGCTGAATGTGTGGATTTTGATGAGGAAACTGTAAAAAAATGGCTTGTGAGCTAATAGTGTAGTGAAATGTAAATTAGAGGAAGCAATCTTTGGGCGAGAACTCGGAGGTTGCTTCCTCTTTTGCTGACAGTAGGATGGGGCTTCATTCTCTACGAACGGTTGGAGAATATACTCTCGGGTGAGCGAATAGCGAAGCTGCTTAGATACTGTTGAATTATGCACACGATACACGGAAATGCTCTGCCACTGGGATGTAATATATCGTTGCTGTTCAAACGCAAGCTTGACACCACGCTGTCAAGCTATGCGCCAATAAGTCAACTATTGTCAGATTACAGCCCCTGCCTCGTAGAGGCAATTTTAATGGGCTGTAATCGTTACTGGTCACACTGCTGGTGTGAGCAGTAATGGGCAAGGAGAACCGCGCCACGGACGGCGCGTTTCGACGGTTTCGTCAAGCATAGAAAATCTAAAAGCATAATTCCTACAGTATCTTGGCAGTGTAGCGTAGCTCTCACGAGAGTGTATGCGTTAGGCGGTCACATGTGATGAATCCCCTCACACTGTGCCAAAATATAGCCTGAAATATATTTTTTTTGAAAAAATATGATTTAAATGCAATAAAACGGTTTAAATTTGGTTAAAATTGCTAAAAAAGGCGAAAAAAATTATACAGTAATGATACTATTGTACTAGAAAACAACTTGCATTATGCTTTGATTTATGGTACAATGAGCGCATACAAACCAAAGAGATGCTGATAGGGCACAGCTCTTTGCACAAAAACCATGTTATAATGAAAAGGAGAAAAGAACTATGGTAAAGAATGTATTTAAAAAGTTAGGAAAGAAACAGAAGAACAACAAAGGTTTCTCTCTCGTAGAGCTTATTGTTGTAATCGCCATCATGGCAGTGCTCGTAGGTGTACTTGCTCCACAGCTTATCAGATATGTTGAGAAGTCAAGAGAGGCTACAGATATCCAGAACTGCGATAGTATTGCAACTACACTTAAGACATATTTCTCTGATAAAGAGAGCGTAAAAGGAACAGTAAAGGTTGCTGTGAAGACGGCAGGTGATGTTGTTGTAACAAAAGGAGCTGCTAGTGATACATTTGTTCCTGCCGATGTTGAGACTGCATTAGATGATGCAGGCTTAAAGTCAACTAACCTAAAAGGCAATGGTTGGAAGACACCAGCAAATGAAATAGATGTCGTTTATGATATTGATTCAGGAAGCGTTAGTTATACATGCTCATCTGATCATTATCATGCAACTAATTCTCCAAAGATAGAATCAGGAAAAGCAGCTGCTGGAGGAAATGGCGGTAATTAAAAAAGAAAACAAAATTAAATTAAGAACTGAAATTTAGCATTTTATTTTTAAGGACCACCAACCATGACCACAGAACTGATACCCATCTACATCTTAATATTTGCATTCGGTATAGTTATAGGCAGTTTCCTAAATGTCTGTATCTACCGCATACCGCAGCATGAGACAGTGGTGACCGAAAGGTCCCACTGCATGAGATGCGGGTATCAGCTCGCGTGGTACGATATGGTGCCGGTTTTCAGCTGGCTGTTTCTTCGTGGCAGATGCCGCAAGTGCAAAGAACCGATATCACCTCAATACCCTATTATTGAGGCGCTAAACGGTATATTATACATAATAGTATTTGCAGTAAATGGACTTGAGCTTACGAGTATCATCTACTGCTTTCTTACATCTGCACTCATAGTTCTGAGTGTGATAGACTGGAGAACATATGAAATTCCATTCGGAATCAATATATTTATACTGGTACTTGGAATCCTGCATGTGTTTATAGACCATGATAACTGGTCTGAATATGTGATAGGATTCTTTTGTGTCAGTTTATTTCTTGAAATCCTCCTTCTTGTGAGTGGGGGAAGAGCCATAGGTGGCGGTGACGTCAAGCTCATGGCATGTGCAGGCCTTACGATAGGCTGGCAGAATATTACATTAGCATTTTTCCTGGGATGCATCATAGGTTCCGTGATACATCTGATTCGTATGAAAGTAACAAACGCAGGCAACAGGCTTGCGATGGGACCGTACTTGGCAGCCGGAATATTTATTTCGATGCTATGGGGTGAGAAAATGATATCGGCATATTTGACACTCGCAGGCTTTTGAAAAGTGTGTTATAATATAGCGTGCTTAACATAAAGACAGGCAGTATAGCCAGTTTTAAGCCAAAAGCAGAGCAAAGCACAGATATACCGAAATATATATAGAATGTTTTACAAACGTATGCAGTGTAAAACAAAGATAAACATGGAGGATTAGGTTATGGCAAACAGGGTACTCGGTATTGAAATAGGGGAGAACCTTACCAGAGTAGTTGAGATTGATTACAAAGCAAAAAATCCCAAGATTTACAATATGTTCGGCTTTCCGACACCACCGGGGATGATTAGTGATGGAGTGGTACAGCCGGATGGGATGTTTCGTTCTATCTTATACAGCAAGCTGAAGGAAAAGAAGATTGCCACCAAGAAAGCTGTTTTTGTGTTAAATTCAGCGCGTATAGCAAGCAGAGATATTGAACTTCCGCTTGTTAAGGAAAAGCAGCTTAAGGAAATGATTGCAATGAATGCATCGGATTATTTTCCGGTGGATTTGAGTCAGTACAAGCTGGTACATCAGATTATAGAGAAGATTGACAGACCGGAAGAAAAGAAATTACGTCTTTCGGTTATTGCTGTACCTAACGATCTTATTTTGTCGTATGGGGCTCTTGCGGCTGATTGCAGGCTGCAGCTAGTAGCTCTTGACTATAGTGGCAATGCCATCAAGCAGCTCATGAGAAGAGAAATTCCGGGAGATGTGAAGGTGACTGTCAAGGTGGATGAGGTTTCTACCACACTGACAATCATGGATGGAAGCATGGTAAAGCTGCAGCGCAATGTCAACTATGGACTTGCTGATGCTATAGAGGAGATTCAGGATAGTGAGCTTTTCGGAGAGTACCTGTCATTTACCGATGCAGTCGATGTGGCACGCAGAAAGACCTGTCTTGCAATAAGGCCTGATGGCACAGTACCGGATGAGCCGGTGGGCGGCGGCATGGATCCTATGGGGCATGAGATTGATTCGGAGCGCTTTAAGAAGCTTCGTCTGAATGTGTCATACGCACTTTCCAATCTGATAAGCAGTCTCGGACGAGTGATAGACTATTATCAGTCGAGAAACTCAGATACTCCTATCGAGAGAATTTTCCTTATTGGCTTAGGTGCTGATTTCAGCGGACTCTCAAAGCTTTTGACCAATGAGCTGAATGTCAAGGTGGTTCCGCTCCAGCAGTTTGACGGCATACATGTGGCAAAGAGCATAAATCTCGCAGAGGCAAAGCTTGCAGAGTATTTCAACTGTGTCGGATGTTCACTGAACCCGCTTGATATACTTGACAGTAAGAAAAACAAGGGAATCGGTGCTCCGATTATGGCAGGAACAGCTGCCGGTGCTATGCCATCCGGCGGTGCACAGGCAGGGATGCAGGGAAATCCACCTGTTGGTCCTGATGGGAAGCCTCTTCCCGTACCGGCAGGGGAGACAGCTGAAAAGCCTGTTTCTTTTGCGGTGCAGCTTCTCATTTTTGGCTTGTGTGTAGTAGTTGCAGTTGGTATCACGGCATACAGCATTTTTTCAAATCTTGTTTTAACTTCAGACAATATGACGCTTAAAGCACGTGTTTCTGATTTATCATATGCACAGAATATATATGATGTGTACAACCAGACCAAGAAGGACTATGACTGGACTAAGCTTCTTGAGAGTGCCTCATCCAACAAGAATGATGAGATAACGGGCTTTGTTGATGAGCTGGAGCAGAAGCTTCCGTCAGAGGCCAAGCTTGTGAATATGTCTGTTACGACTGATGGTGTTTCGATGACCATCAAGACAGGTAGCAAGGATATAGCGGCTGATGTAATTGCACAGCTTCGTACATTTGAGAGTATCATGGTATCCAATGTGTCAACCATCACAGAGGAGGTTGATGAGACCGGTGCTTCAAAGGTTCAGTTCACAGTAGATTGCACATATGTAAAGGCTGATGACAGTGCTGCTTCTGAATCGGGGGATGGCACAGGCAGTGAGCCAGATGATACATCAAAAGATGCGTCATCACAGGCACAGACGGATAGTAATTCATCATCAGATACAGACAGTACAAATCAGTAGGGGGTGTTAGGATGTCAACGAGAGATAAAAAGTTACTTATTATATTAGCGGGTGTTGCCATTTTAGCACTGACATATTTTTTGATTTTTATTCCACAGTCCAATAAGAGGGATTCGCTCAAGAGCGAAAACATGAACCTGAAATCACAGTACAATCAGCTTTCAGCACTTGCGGCAAAGGCTGACGATTACACAAATAAGACAAAGGAAATGTCTGATGCCATGCAACAGGTGTATGACAATTTTCCTTCATATTTACAGATTGAAAACGGCATCATGGATGCGGTTGCTATAGAGAAATCTACCAATACAAATATTACAGAGCTTACAGTCGGCTCACCGACAGCTATTGATGTGAATAATCCGACAGGTGAAGCCGGTACAGATTCTTCGTCAGGAAGCAGTTCAGACAGCAGTACCACGGATAGCAGTAATGCAGACAGTTCGCAGAGCTCTCAGACCGCTGATGGCAACAGCTCTCAGTCACAGACAGGCGACGGCAGTGCAGCTGATGGCAGCACATCATCAAGCTCTGCAAAGTCTACGGTTACAGGCTATCAGCTTTATGATGTCAGCACAGTTATGGCGTTCAAGACAGAGTATCATGGTCTTAAAGCTATGCTCGGCGAGGTGATTGGTTCATCACAGAAGAAGACCATCAGCACACTTAATGTGAGCTTTGATGATTCGACAGGCAAGCTGACAGGTGAGATGCTTGTGGATTCATATTTCCTGTATGGACTTGATAAGCCATATGAGGCACCATACATACCTGCAGTACCACATGGTACAAATAATCTGTTTGGTACAACAAACTAACTGATTATTATAATATTAGATTATTAGATTACAGGGTTATTGAGACGGTAAGTGATAAATATTAAATGTTAGATTATTGAGTTATGAGATAACAAAATACAAGAGGGGAGGAAGCAGATTTGAGAAAGCTAAAAAACGATGATCGAGGAGTAACACTTGTGGAGATTATTGTGTCGATTGCTATTCTCGCAATAATCGTGCTTCCTTTTTTGAATGCATTTGTTACTGCCACAAAGACCAATGTGAAGGCTAAAAACGAGATGAATGCCACACATCTGGCGACAAACATTATGGAGGGTATTGAGAAGAACTCCATGAAGACACTGGCATATCAGTTCAACTATCCGTCAGAGTGCTTTGACATTGCGGACGGCTTTAATATATCAGATGGAAGCAGTGCATGTGAGCTTCTTAAGAAATCAGATAAGTTTGATAATGTAAAGAGGCTTGAGGATATCAGTGCTGAGATTGTAAATAAGGACGATGTCATCACTAGCTGCATCCATAAGACTGACGCAAAAGCTAAAATAGGCGATGCATCGCTTTGGAATTTCAGGGAGTCGGATGCGCACAAGTATTATTTCTATATGTCTGGTGTGCAGTCAGGCACAAAGAAATACAATGCTCTTGTGACAGTGGATGCAAAATCGGACGCAGAGTCGGACAATAAGGTTACAAAGTACAACATGGACGAGGTGGCAGATATGTCCGCCATGGATGCAAATTTCGACTGCATGAGTGCAGACAGGTATTCTGCTACAAATATTATATCTGCATTTAACAATATGAATCCAGGCTTCAGTGTACAGCAGAGTGATATAAAGAGAACTATCACAATTGATATAGAAAAGAGTGGAGCTGCAAGCAATAAGGCTACCAAGGTGACGGTGTCGTATTCGTATTCTATCAATAAGAATGGAGTAAGAAAGACTTTTCCGGATCCGAATAGTGCACTGAAGGATGATTATACCATGGTGATTTACGACAATTCTTCAGATACTGTGAACCATAATTTAAGGAATGTCTATCTGTTTTACAATCCATGGTACACATCTACAGGAGCACTTTACAATACCTGCAACGATGTCATTATAATCAATAATAAGGGCAAGCTGGACTGCACGGTAAATATTGTAAAGCAAAAGACTATATCGGATCAGTCAGAGTTGAGCACGAAGGAGAGTACATATAAGGCATATGTGAAGGTAAGTGAGCCGGGAAATCGTACAGGTCATGCTTATACTCATATAGCCACCAATCTGAATGTAAATATGGGAGCACCGGATAATCCACTACAGCCCGATCAAGCTATATATGGCTTTAATAACAATGTAATTCAGAATGATGTAAAGGCAATTGTCGATATAAAGAATCTGACAAAAAACAAGGCATCTGAAAGGCTGTATGATGTGAAGGTGGCTGTATACGATAGCAAGGCTTCACTGGATGATATATTTAATGATAAAGACCCGGTTGTCACGATGACCGGAAGCATGGGGTATTAATTATGAAGCGTAATGATAACCGTGGTGCTTCCTTTGTTATGGTTGTAGTTGCAATGGCTATAGTGGCTGTTTTAGCTGTGACTGTGCTGTGGATAGCGCTTATGAACCTCCAGATGAAGGTGACGGATAAAAAAAATACAGATAACTTTTACTCGGCAGAGGGTGTGCTGGATCAGATATGCACAGGTCTGCAGGGAGATATTTCCAAGGCTTACTCAGCAGGATATACCAAGGTTATGGAGAATTACTCTGACAGCAGCATAAATGAGGCAGGCAGACAGAGCAGCTTTGCGCAGGAGTATCTGAAGAGCTTAAAGACCAGTCTGGAGTATGACAGCACAGGTATGACCTTTAATAGGGGAAAGCTCATACAATATGTAGACCCGAAGCTTCTCGAGAAAAAAGACAATCAGCCACATGCTATTATCAAATCGACCAATGCCGATGTAAACGGCAATGGTCAGCTCAAGGTGTACCAAAATCGTGTCGTGCTGAATGGACTAAGGGTAGAGTATACCGATGAAAAGGGATTTAAATCAATAATAGAGACGGATATTTCTCTGGGGGTTCCTTCCATGAGCTTTACAGCATCGGGAGGAGTTCCGGAGCTTTTTACATATTCTCTTGTAGGAAATGAAGGTCTGAAAATCACATCAGGACTTAATAAAGTAAATCTATCAGGCAATCTCTACGCCGGCTGTGAAAATGCGGCAGACACAGGAACTTCTACTACGAGTGTTGTTATTCCAAACAATGCCACACTTGATGTAAAGGATACCAGCTATATGATTGCAGAGGGCGATATAGAGGTGGGAGACTTTGCCGGAAAAGATACTGCTACAATAAAAAAGAACATGGCGGGTGTACACAATAACAGTACACTTTCTGTTGATTCACAGTGTCAGCTGTGGACAAGCAACATAAATGTAAATGGTGCAACAGTCAAGCTGGATGGCATGACATATGTGGCAGATGACATGACCTTAAAGGGTACAGGCTCAAAGGTCACACTTGGAAAGAATAATAAGAATAACAATGCGAAGTACGTCGGCTTTGGCAATGGAGGCGCTAACAAGGAAAATCCTGTCGCAGGCGATAGCTCTGCCATTATCATAAACGGCAGGGAGGCATCGCTTGATATGTCAAATATCAGGGAGCTTATGTTGGCAGGAACCGCATATATCAATACACAGGCTATTGTAAACTCAAGTGGTGTGGGTACAGAAAACAGCAATGTGGCTATGGGTGAGTCAATCTCTGTAAAGGGTGACCAGATAGCATACCTTGTGCCGCCTGAGTGCATAGGTACAAGTGGAGATGGGGCGGATGCCAAATCGCTTTACAACAAGAATCCACTCTCCTATAAGGAGTACAAGGATATTACTGCAACCGGACAGGATCAGACAAAGTATACTGAAGTTAATACCAATGTGGTCAGTACAAAGACAGGCAAGGCTCTCTCAGCATATCTGCCGGATGGCAGGACAATCGACAAGTGTATAAAGAAAGTCTTTGTACCTTCTACTGATAATAGTGATGATGGACTTGTATACTATTATGTCAATCTGCCAACGAACAAGGCAGCTGAGTATTACAGTGACTATTTTGGTGCAGACAGTGACAAGCTCAATAGATACACTAAGTTCTATACTGACAGCATACAGGTAAATGAGGCAGCAAGCATCTATACTGCCGGCAATTACAGTATCTACGATGGCAGCAATTTAAGCCTTTTGAAGGGTATAGCTGATGGCGTAGACATGGATGCACAGTCGGATGCTTTACAGCGCACATATACTGCACTAAACTCAAAGCTTTTGACGAATTATGCGGATTTACCGACAAATGCAGCAAGTGTTTCGCTTTTTACAAATATAGTTAACAATACCAGTTTGCTGAAAATAGTGCCAAATTCCGGTAATAAACATATATTTGAGACTGAGTATCAGGGAAAAACGTATCAGGCAATTGTCAAAAACGGTAACTACACCTATGATGCAAATGACAAATCACACAATGTGGATATAATTGTTGCTACGGGAGATGTGACACTGAATGCTGACTTTACAGGTACCATAATTGCAAAGGGCAGGATAATCGTAAACAAAGACCAGTGCGAGATTGATAATGGTACACAGGAGGTATTTAAGGCATTGCTTCTTGAAAAGGTAAGTGATGCAGACGATGCACTGCACCTGTATGATGTGTTCATGGATGGTGCCAACTATCTGGGGAATGTTTCTTCTTTTTCAAATAAGAAAGAGGCGGACACAAAAATAGATTATGCTACGCTCATTACATATCAGAACTGGACCAAGGAGTAGAAAACAAGCGGCTTTTAAGGCGCAAAACAGCTGCGAAATATTTATATTTGACATATTTTGACGATATATACAAGGGAGGAATCCAATATGTCTGTAAAAGAAAAAAAGAATAATGGCGGTTTTTCTCTCGTAGAGCTTATAGTAGTGATAGCGATATCTGTCGTACTGATAGGCGCGGCAACCATATCCATTCGCTCAGTCATGGGTGTTGAGGTGAAGCAATGTGCCAGAAATATTGAATCGATAATTAACAAAACAAGAGTTACCTCTATGGGAAAGGACAGCGCAGTTCTTAAGATATACAAGGCATCAGATGGTGCCTACTATTATAAGACGACTATAAATGGTACGGAATCTGATCCAAGTAAAATCGGAAAGAGCAGGATTGATGTATACTATTCCATGAATGATGATTATAGTGGCAAGACACAATTGAACGTCTCTGACAGTATAGAGCTTCAGTTCGACAGAAGCTCAGGTGCACAAAAGCCGGATAGTAACGGCAAGTACTGCAGCCGTATCTGGGTTCAAAAAAACAGCACCGAGAAGGTTATCACGATATACAAGGAAACCGGCAAGGTGGTATGTGAGTAATTTACATAGTTTAATGATGAATATTTTATTTTGACGCAAGGCTGTTATAAGGTTGTATGATGAAATCGGAGAGGAAGATGAACCATGAAGATTTTAAGGCGCATGAACAAATCAAATAATAGGAAAAACAGTGGCTTTACACTTGTTGAGCTTGTCATTGTCATGGCGATAATGGGAATACTGGGTCTGGCTGTTACAGGCTTTATAGGTACGAGTACGAAGCAGTACAAGTATGCTACAAAGGACGTAGATTTACAGTATGAGGCACAGCTGACCATGAATCAGATAGGAGACCTGATAATTGATGCGCAAAAGGGTGTCAAGTATGAGCCTGCTACAGTGGCAGCGCCGGTGGAGGTGGCATCAGCAGCCCCTGAGGCCGGTTATGTTGCAACTGCATCAGCGGAAGAAGCGTCATCCGAAGAAGCATCATCTGAGGAAACATCATCCGACAGCAAGCTGATTATCTACAACAAGGATTGTACATACAATATCATATACAGACCATCAGAGCACAAAATCTATCTGCGAAAGGATACACTGGATCCTGCAACAGGTGCGGTGAAGGCAGATGGTCAGGGCAAGGAATCGCTTATGGCAGAAAATGTCACAGGCTTTACCCCTGATTTAAGTGAGGCAGAAAGCAAGAACTCTGTCGGAATTGTTGTGGACTTTAAGGCTGGAGACAAGAAGTATACATCAAAACAGAACTTCACTATGCGCAATAAGGTACCGACCGGAGCAGATGTGGAGTATGTGGCACCGACAGAGCCTGAAGGAATAAGGATATATTACAAAGGCAAGGATGTAACCAACGGAACGGTATACTATGAGATGATTAATGATCCAAATAATAATAGATTACAGTTTACGGATAAGATTCTTGGCGGAAAATATGATGCAACAAAAGCTACCTGGTCAGTATCAGCTGAAAATGGAGATGTTGATGATCAGGGCAAAAAAACCGGTGATGTCTATAATATTTTGATCAAGAGTACTACCATAACACAGTTTGAGGTATATGTACAATCTGATGAAAACAAAGACCTTAAGGCAAAGGTAACTGTAAACGTAGCACATCCAATTAATATTCTGCATTGTGATGCAGATAAGCATTTCAATTTAGGACAGACTCATCATTTGGATATTGATGAAAATGAGTTAAGGAGTTCTCCATTAAAAGACAAATATCATGTTAAGGATTTTGTATGGCATATGGAGGTAGAAAGTGTCAGCTCAACAGGTGCAACCGAGTACAAGGGGGATATATCCTTTAAAATGGGTGATGATGGCAAGCTGATTTATGGCACGGAGGGCAATGGTGAGCCTGATGGAATATTTAACTTTAGTTCAAATGAGATTTCCGAAGAACAAGCAAGTGATCCTAAATATAGGAACTATCTTAATTATTATATTGTAGATGGTAATCAAAATAAAGAAATGCATATCACTCTCGGAAAAAATTTTCTTGTCGGAGAAAAGTTAAATATCAGCGTCTGGCTTGGACTTGAGGATATGCCGGAGTTTAAGTCAAATACAGTTACGTTTTATACATATTAAGAAACAGAGTAGTTTTTTACAAAAGGAGCAATCGCAATGAGCAAATTAAGAAAAAAAATAGTGGTTCCAATATCGCTCACACTTACAGGATGTCTCGTTGTGGCAGCTTTTGTGCTGAATGACAGCCTTACAAAGGTCGATGCAAATGTAGCGTTCAATGGAATATCGGATATAGTCAGCTCACATGGCAAGGACAAGCCCTTCAACATAGTGGAGGTGGTGCCTGACAAGAAAATGGCATCCATTGGCTATCTGATTGACGGTCAGGAGCCTGACGATTGGTTTGGAACACTGTCAAAGATGTCTGATAAAGATGGTGCCGGTGTAAAAAACAGGTCTGCCTATATGGAAGGTCTGAAAACAAAGCTTGCACCTATTACTACTGAGCAAAAGGATAACACAAAGCCTCTTTACTATGAGCCGTATGAGGAGAGCTATGTCAGTCAGGGCGATGACTGGACAGAGCTTGCCCTTGTAGATATGGACAGAATAAACAAGGGTACCACCGGTTATAAGATGACAGAGCAGGCGGAGGGAGATTATAAGTTCAATACCGATTACCAGCTTGCAGTAAATGAAGAGGGACTGCCTACAGGTCATTACAGACAAAATGTTGACCATTATGTTTTCATGCAGGGCGAGGATGAGACGGAAGATGGCTCTGATACAGAGAATGAAAATGGCAATCAAATTAAGGCACCCGGCAAAAGAGGCTACTACAGTGTTGCTTTTACTGCGGTCAAATTGCCGGATGGCATGACAAACACTCAGTATCTGGTACCGTCTGATAATTCACAGAAAGCTGATGGAAATACAGACAGTGGTACAGATGGTAACATCGATAGCAGCACAGACAATACGACAGATACAGGCACAGGTGACGATACCGTTGAGAAGCATGTGGTTTATTCTATAAAGAGCGCATATGCCATTGGTTCTGCTGAGGGCATGCAAAACATAGCAAAATATGATCCAAAGGCATATATTTACAGAAAAGACAATTCAGATATCACATCACCATATAAATTTGTTGCAAGAGCTGACCGGATGGCAGGTCTGCCGGATGGCAGTAAGCCGGATTATGAGAAGTATACATACTGTACGGTTGAGATGGAGTATGTGCCTGCAGATAAAATCACTGATGACGAGACCTACTACGAGGTGGACACTCAGGTACCTATTGAGTTTAATTACGATGAGACCGGCGAGTATGGAGCAGTGCTTGATTCACAGAATCCATACGAGAAGATAGATGATGGCACAACGAACAATCAGCCGGCAGGCAAGACCGGCGCAGATGATATTTCAGATGATGCTTCAATAGCTGATTCTGCTACAGAGAATAATGATGGTAACACAGGCAGGGTAATCCTCACCGATACAGACGGATATTTTGATATAGTTAAGGACAGCCAGACATATACCTATGTGGGTAAGGGAAAAGGTGACTATATCATGGAGGCTGATAAAAAAGGCTCGCTTGATTATCCTGTAAATACTACACACATATATTATAAGGGTGGTTTCAAGAACAATAACTGGTTCAGAAACGGTGTATTTAATCAGGAGGGCAAGACAGGCGATGATGATAAGACTGCCAATATGACCTTCAATGTAAAAACTGTCACACCCAAGGAGCTTGAGCAGATAGATGTATCAACAATTGATTTACTCTATCTTTCCGGCTCAAAGTCCATCCTTTCAAAAGATTTAGAAAACAACGCTACAAAATATAATAATGATAATGACATTTCATGGGACAAGGTAAAGCAGATAGTCCAGCGTGTACATCAGAGTGGTATCATGATGCCTGTTATAGTGGATAACGGTATTGTGTGGGCTTCTTCATCTGCAGATTACTCAAGTAATATTAAAAAGCTTGCAGGTCTTTTGAGCTGTAACAATTTCAGCTCCTTGAATTTTACAAAGGACTCTGCTGATAATTTTATTAACTGGAATAATGACATAAAGTATTATACAGTTGACAGTAAAAAACATAAATATGGTTTTGTAATTGGCAACGAATATGTCATTCCACGAAACTATAGTCCTAAGACGGATGTGCCGTTTGTTTTAAGAGATGATTTTGCTTCTGCGTTTATTGAAAATGATGATGAAAATGAATTTGTCGAAGCAGCTAAAAATGAGAATTTTGATGAGATAGCAGAGTATATCAACTCAGAGAATACAAGCAGGAAAAAAGAAAATAGTACTCTTGGAAAGGACGAGTATGCGTATTATGACAAGAAGATTTCAAAGGCGATAGTTTTAAGCTATATCATATCGTATGCTGATAAAAGAGACATTATAAATCCGACAGATAGTCTGAACATACTGGATATAGAGCCCGGAACTGTAAAAAATGAGTCTGACGCTTTAAATTATGATAAGCTAAAAAATTGGCTTAGATCAAGGTGCCCGGAGAAAAAAAAGGTTACAATAACAAGGGTTACGAGTGCAGAATTTATTGGAAGAATAGAGGACCTTAATAACTATGACATGATATATATGGGACTTGTAGCCGATAATCTGAATTATAGAGATGGTCATACAGTATATAATGATTGGAAGATGGATGGGCTTAAATACTCAAATGTTGGTGATATTGTTGTTATAAATCCGAAAGATGTGGTAAATTATTGGGGATATGATATGCTCAAGAATGGTCATGCGGGATTGCTGGATACTGATTATATAAATAATGGAGAGGCGCTTAATACTCAGCTTACATTAAGAGGAAATGGAAATAATGCTGATTATTTAACTGCTCCAAACACATATAGAGGTTCAGGCAATGATATTACTAAGCAGAAGGTTTCAGAATTGGAGGATTATATAAAGGCGGGCTTTCCTGTCGTCTTTTCAGATGGCTTTTTCAGCAATGATAGCAAGTATGAAAGTGGAATTAATGAGGATTACATTGATAACTGTTCAAATGTTTTTACTTTTTTAAGTTATGCAAAAGATAAAGACAATGTTCTTAAAGTGGACAACAAGGGAAACTTAAAAAATAAGTCAAATGAGCCAGCGGAGCTTGTTACCTACCTGACTACTGAAAAACCTGAAATATTACTCAAGGAGCAGGAAAAAGTAAAAGATACAGATTATGTTGAGATTAGTAATAATCAGATCACATTGGAATTTTCAATAAACAATGCAGGCGGTGCTGATTCCAAAGCAAGTTTTAATGCACAGCTGTTTTTGGATTCGAATTCCGATGGTAAGTTTTCGACAACCAATGAAGGAATAGCTGCAAATAAAATAAAATTATATTGTGATGGTACTATTGTGAATCCGGTAATGGGTGATGATGGTAAATATATGTATAGTCTGAATGCAGGCAATTATAATTATAAACTGGTCTATGATTTGCCGAATGGCTATGTAGGAGTTATGCCTTGGCAGCTTCGTGTAAGTCAGGCTACAAATAGCTACAGATATGATCAGAAATCCGGATATGTGTATGTCAAAAATTCAAAAGGCAGTCCTACAAAAGTCAAGATTCTTCAGATTAATTCAAAGTTGGAGCATAATGAGGGCTTTAGGGGAAATTTTGATATGCAGGCGCAGAAGAATGATAGCAATACAAAGTTTAATAAATTACTTAGTCAAGTGAAGGATTTTGATCTGGATATAGAAACAGTTCGTTATGACGACGTACCTAAAATGGATGAGGTATGTGATAAGCTGCAGACATACGATATGCTTGTGATTGGATTTGGTGATTGTTATGATATTGATAATACAAATAATCATCTCGATAAAATAAAAGCATATATCCAGTCAGGAAAACCGGTATTGTTTGCTCATGATACAACGTCATTTTGTAATAATAAAAATGATAATAAATATAATAATGTCTGGGGATATAAGTTTAACTCTATAATTCGCGATACTGTCGGACTGGATAGGTATGGAATACTGTCAAATGAGTATTTAAAGAAGGGCAATAGATTACAGAGTACTGATGAGGATTTTGATAAAGCTGTACAGACTGCTGAAAAGAATAACACTGATATTGCATATGAGCCAAAATCTGGTAATACAGTTATTGTCAGACAGAATCAGGGATTTACTTATGCGGATTTAAATCAGTATCAGTGGAAAGATAATGGTAGTGATCATGGCGAGTACAGGCTGTATTCAGGGCTTGATAATTATGATGTTGAAGCTAAGACTAATAAGGCAGTCAAGGTTAATTCAGGACAGATTACCACATATCCTTTTAAGATTGCTGACGAAATAAATATAGCTACCACTCATAAGCAGTACTACCAGCTGGATATGAATCAGGATGCTGATGGGGATGGTGAGAGTGATATTGTTGTATGGTATACCTTGTCAAACCAGGGAATTTATGAGCAGTCTCCAAAGGATGTAAGAAATAATTATTATATTTACACAATGGGAAATGTAACATACTCAGGTGTAGGACATTCCGATTTCTCAAATAATGAGGATGAATTGAAGCTTTATATAAACACTATGATTGCTGCATATAGTGCAGCGGTTCATGAGCCGTCAATTTATCTTAAGGAGAATGCTGATACCGATTCAAATGACATATCTACATTATATGCAACTATTGATGATGCCATTGAAGAAGATGCAGCTAATAAAGCAGATGCCAGATTAGATGGTGCAGATAGTACGCAGGATGTTTATTTTACGGTAAAGGATTCAAACCTCGTACGTAATCAGATTGATGATAAAACTGTTGTTTATATGGACTTTTATATCGAGGATCCGCAAAAAAATCCAAAAGATGAAACGATTGGCACCGGAGATGATAAGATTTACTTAAAGAAGGTGGACTGGGATATCTATTCACTGAATAATGACGGAACTGAAAATGAACGGATAAATAACAGTAAAGAAAACAGTCAATTAAATAAGGATCCAAGGAACTTCTTTGAAAATAACAAGACATATAAGGTAAAGGTACCATTGAGTGTTTTACCGGAGGGAGCTAATTCTATAAAGATTTATGCCGTAGGATATAGTAAGATTTATCAGTCACTGGCGAGTGGTGGGGATAAAGAGACCACAACAGCCAAGGCATACAAGACCTTCCAGATACAGCGTGTAGGTCTTGCCGATTTGGATTAGTTTTCAAAGGCTCCTGGCTATCACATACTTTTCGATTAAGCACAATTTATCAAACAGAGACTTATATAAACCATTTATATAGTCTCTGTTTTTTTACCGTTTCTTTATACTTTCTTTATTGAATTATCCGCGCTAATTGATAAAATAGATAGTATGCGCACGATTGCGGATATTTTTTTGCATTCGTGTATGGGGGATAATTAACCGGAAAGAAAGGAAACGTTTATGAGTAAAATTTTCAAGAATCTGATTCCATACTGGCGATGGATCATATTAATTTTTGTTTTCCTCATTGCACAGGCTTACTGTGATCTGGCTTTGCCTGCGTACACATCAGACATCATTGATGTGGGTATTCAGGATCACGGCATTGAGCATATCCTGCCAAAGGAGATTACATCGGAGGATTATCAGATGGCACAGACATTTATGCTGTCTGACGAGAAAGAAAAATTTACGGACTGTTATGAGGCACAGGATGCTTCAAAATCTGATGACAGTGTGACAAAATACAAGCTGACAGCTGATTCTGACACACTTGATGAGCGGGATGAGGAGCTTTTGGTTCCTCTTGTCATGGCATATCAGGCTTTTCAGTCGGGGGAGCAGATGGATGTGGATGCATCAGCTATCCCGCAGTCAGCAGCACTTGATGATACCATGATAAAGCAGATAAGAAGCAAGATGCAGGACAAAATCGATGCGGTGGGTTCATCTACTTTAAAGTCCATGGGTGTAACTTTTGCGACAAAGTGTGATGAGAATGCAGGAATCGACGTGGATGCCAATCAGGTTGCTTATCTGTGGAAGGCAGGCGCCAAGATGGCAGCCTTTGCAGCAATTATGCTTATAGCAGCATGTGTTGTAGGCTTTGCGGCTTCAAAGGTCGGTGCCGCTGTCGGCAGGGATTTGAGGGAGAAGACCTTTTCAAAGGTTGTAGGTTTTTCAAATGCCGAGATTAACAAATTCTCTACGGCATCACTGATTACGAGAAGCACGAACGATATACAGCAGATTCAGATGGTTACTACTATGATGCTTCGTATGGTGCTTTACGCGCCAATCGTTGGTATCGGTGGTATCATCAAGGTGGCGCAGACCAAATCCGGCATGGAGTGGGTGATTGCCATTGCGGTTGCTGCCATCATGGTTTTTATTTTCACACTGGTTGGCATTGCGATGCCAAAGTTCAAGATTATGCAGAGTCTTGTAGACAAGGTAAACCTTGTTTCTCGTGAGATTCTTACAGGTCTTTCCGTTATCAGGGCTTTCGGCCGTGAGAAGGAGGAGGAAAAGAGGTTTGATGAGGCTAACCGTGAGCTTACACGCACACAGCTGTTTACAAACCGTGTCATGACCTTTATGATGCCGGGTATGTCCATGATCATGTACTGCATCACACTTGGCATCGTGTGGGTTGCAGCAGGCAGAATAGACAAGGGCTCTATGCAGGTAGGTACCATGACTGCGTTTATTACATATGCCATGATGATTGTTATGTCATTCCTTATGCTTTCAGCCATGTCCATCATGCTTCCGAGAGCAGGTGTTGCGGCAGAGCGTATTGATGAGGTTATAAGGACAAACAGCACCGTAAATGATCCGAAAGAGCCTGTTACTGAGGCTGATCACAGAGGTGTTATACGTTTCAACCATGTGGATTTCAGATATCCGGGAGCAAAGGAGAATGTGCTTTCAGACATTGATTTTATGGCGGAGCCGGGCAAAATCACAGCTATCATCGGAAGTACCGGCTGTGGAAAGTCTACACTTGTAAACCTGATTCCGCGTTTCTATGACGTGACGGGAGGCTCAATAGAGCTTGATGGACACGATATCAGAGACTACACACTAAGCGAGCTTCGCGAGTCAATAGGCTTTGTTCCGCAGAAGGGTATTCTTTTCTCGGGAACCATCGCCTCAAACCTGCGCTTTGGTAAAGCAGACGCGAGTGATGAGCAGATAAAAAAGGCAGCGGATATCGCACAGGCTTCTGAGTTTATCGAGACAAAGAATGACAGGTATGACAGCTCAATCGCACAGGGCGGCTCAAACGTGTCAGGAGGCCAGAAGCAGAGGCTTGCCATAGCAAGAGCTATCGCAAAGGACCCTCATATCTATGTGTTTGATGACAGCTTTTCAGCACTCGATATGAAGACTGACGCGCGTCTGCGTGCAGCTTTAGCAGAGGTTACAGAGAATGCTTCCGTCATTATCGTGGCACAGCGTATCAGCACGATTATTCATGCTGACCAGATTCTCGTGCTCGATGACGGTAAAATCGTAGGAAAAGGCACCCACGAGGAGCTTCTTAAAAATTGCGATGTATATATGCAGATTGCACAGTCACAGCTTTCAGCAAAGGAGCTTGGACTTGATGATAAGGTGGCAGAAACTGCAACAGATAAAGCAGCAGATACTTCGGCTGTATCAGGCTTAGATAATGAAAAGGAGGGCATGTAAGATGAGTGAGAATAACAACGAACAGTTCAAGATGCCTCCTAAGAGGCCAAGAGGGCCAATGGGACATGGCCACGGAATGGTCACAGAAAAGGCCAAGGATTTCAAGGGCTCTACAAAGAAGCTCATAAAGTATCTCGGCAGATACTGGGCTGCTATCATTGCAGTTATGATATTTGCAGCAGTTTCGACTGTCTTCTCCGTTGCAGGACCGAAGGTCATGGGTAAAGCCACCACTGCGCTTGCCGAGGGACTTATGAACAAGATTGCAGGAACAGGCGGCATAGATTTTGATTATATTGCAAAGGTTCTTTTGTTTACGCTGGCTTTATATGTGGTGAGTGCCATCTTTATGTTTGCCCAGGGGCTTATCATGACAGGCATCACGCAGAAGACCTGCTACAGGATGCGTAAGGACATAACGAGCAAAATCAACCGTATGCCAATGAAGTATTTCGAGTCAAGGACATATGGTGAGGTACTTTCGCGTATCACAAACGATGTGGACACACTCGGACAGAGCTTGAACCAGAGTATCACACAGATTATTACATCTGTTGCCACTTTGGTAGGTACACTGGTCATGATGCTGTCTATTTCACCGCTCATGACGCTGATTTCACTCGTTATCCTGCCTGTTTCGATGATACTTATTTCGTTTGTCATAAAGCATTCACAGAAATACTTCAGACAGCAGCAGGAGTATCTGGGACACATAAACGGACAGGTCGAGGAGGTGTACGGAGGCCACCTCGTCATAAAGGCATACAATAAAGAGGCAGAGACTGTAAAGACCTTTAAGGAGGCCAACAATGTGCTCTACAAATCCGCATGGAAATCACAGTTTCTCTCAGGACTTATGATGCCTATCATGCAGTTTGTAGGAAACTTAGGATATGCGGGAGTTGCCATCTCAGGAGGTATACTTGCCATAAAGAATGTCATTACAATCGGTGATATCCAGGCATTTATACAGTATGTGAAGAATTTCACACAGCCAATCCAACAGATAGCGCAGGTGGCAAACCAGCTTCAGTCGATGGCGGCTGCATCTGAGCGTGTATTTGAGTTCCTCGAGGAGGAGGAAGAGGATATAACAGTGGAAAATCCTGTAAAGCCAGACCATATCGAGGGAAGTGTAGAGTTTTCGCATGTACACTTTGGATACAATCCTGACCAGATCATCATCAATGATTTTTCTGCAAAGGTAAAGCCGGGACAGCAGGTTGCTATCGTTGGACCGACAGGAGCGGGAAAGACTACCATGGTCAAGCTTCTTATGAGATTTTATGATGTAAGCTCAGGTGCCATTCTTGTAGACGGACATGATATCAGGGATTACAACAGAGCCGATCTGCGAGATGCATTTGGAATGGTATTGCAGGACACATGGCTCTTTAAGGGCACCATTATGGAAAATATACGCTACGGCCGTCTGGATGCCACAGATGAGGAGGTCATCGCGGCAGCAAAGGCAGCACATGCGCATCATTTTATCCAGACATTGCCGGGTGGCTACGATATGGAGCTCAACGAGGATGCATCCAATGTGTCACAGGGACAAAAGCAGCTTTTGACAATAGCAAGAGCCATTCTTGCAGACAATCCAATCCTTATCCTTGATGAGGCCACATCCTCTGTTGATACACGTACAGAAATCCGTATCCAGAAGGCACTCGACAATCTGATGAAGGGCAGAACAAGCTTTGTCATCGCCCACAGGCTGTCTACTATCAAGAATGCCGATATGATTCTTGTCATGAAGGACGGAGACATTATCGAGCAGGGGACACACGATGAGCTTCTTGCAAAGAACGGATTTTACGCAGAGCTGTATAATTCACAGTTTGAAGAATAGAGAAAGCATGGGTATCGTGCGGTTTTGCGAATATGAGTGGGGCTGAATGGTTACATAAAATTTAAAAAAAAATATGCTCTCGACAAAATTCGACAAAATGTGTTATCATAAAAACATAAAATTTGTTTTGACATGACAGTAATTGGCGGCATAGGAGAGTTTGATGAGCACTTTAAATGTCGCAGTAGCAGACGAAAAGAAAAATATGCAGAGTTTATTAAAAGGCATGGAGTTTTTAGGAACAGCAAGAAGTAGTGATGAAGCATACAGCATGATAAACGGTAATGCCGGTTCTGATGTGATACTTGTGTATGTAAAGAGAGCATCCGGTGACACTGAGCCACTTGATGATACATATATGGAGAAAAAATCCCTTGAGACACAGGTGACGGATATCATTCATGAGATAGGTGTTCCGGCTCATATAAAGGGATATCAGTATCTTAGGACTGCGATAGTGATGTGCGTTGAGGATATGGAGATGCTTAGTTCTATCACAAAGCTTTTGTATCCCACTATTGCAAAGAAGTACAAGACTACCTCAAGCAGGGTGGAGAGAGCCATAAGGCATGCTATCGAGGTGGCATGGAGCAGAGGCAGGATGGATACGATAGACTCCATGTTTGGATACACTGTAAACTATGGTAAGGGCAAGCCTACCAATTCGGAGTTTATTGCTCTGATTACAGACAAAATACGTCTAGGAATGTAAAAATCGTCATTATAGACAAATAAAACCACGTTTTGATAAATTTACTAGGCAAAATGTACTCCCGCGTGATATAATATAGTGTACATTCTATTGGTTTCAGGATGTATACTATATTTTTTATCAGATTAATCGTTGTTTAAATAACTGTAATCTGGGGAGGTTTCAGCATGGACAAAATTAAAATATTAATGGCCGCATCAGAGGCAATACCTTATATGAAGACAGGTGGACTAGCTGACGTAGTGGGCTCTTTACCAAAATATTTTGACAGGGACAGATATGACGTGAGAGTTATACTTCCGAAGTACAAATGTATGGATGATAAATTATTGCCACAGCTTAAGTTCGTCTGTCATTTTTATGTCAATCTCAACTGGCGCAGGCAGTATGTGGGAATTTTTACATCGCAGTATGATGGTGTGACATATTATTTTGTGGACAATGAGTTTTACTTTGCAGGAGATAAGCCATACAACAATATATACGAGGATGTGGAGAAGTTTGCTTTCTTTTCAAAGGCGGTGCTTGAGGCTTTGCCGGTTATAGATTTTGCCCCGGATGTGATACATTGTAATGACTGGCAGACAGGACTCTTGCCGGTTTTTCTAAAGACTGTGTACGGCTCAGACAATTTCTATGCCGGTATAAAGACAGTCTTTACCATTCACAATATGAAGTTTCAAGGGCGTTGGAAGATTAAAGAGGTGGCTGATGTTACAGGACTTCCGGAGCATATTTTTAATTCAGGGGAGCTGGAGTTCTATGGTGAGGCTAATTATTTAAAGGGCGGCATAGTATATGCAGATGAGATTACGACTGTCAGTCCGACATATGCAGATGAAATCTGTACACCTGAGGGCGGCGAGGGCCTGGATGGCCTGATGCTTGAGCGGCGCAGGCATTTGAGAGGCATTGTAAACGGTATAGATTATGAAGTCTTTAATCCTATGAAGGATACATATCTGGATAAGCATTTTTCTGTAAGGGAATTGAGTGGAAAGGTCGTTAATAAGCGTCAGCTGCAGGAGAAGTATGGTCTGGCTGTGAATAAGGATGTCATGCTGATTGGAATAGTTTCGCGTCTGACAAATCAGAAGGGCTTTGATCTGGTGGCATATGTGATGGAGGAGATGCTTTCCACCATGAATGTACAGTTTATAGTGCAGGGCACAGGAGAGCAGCAGTACGAGGAGATGTTTAATTATTTCCATGGCAGGTATCCGCAGAAGCTTGGAGTATATATCGGCTACTCAGAGGAAAATGCACATGAGATATATGCAGGCTGTGACGCATTTCTCATGCCGTCTCTTTTTGAGCCGTGCGGCTTGAGCCAGCTAATGTCTATGCGATATGGTACGCTGCCTATAGTCAGGGAGACCGGTGGTCTTAAGGACACTGTAGCAGCGTACAATGAGTATGAGAATACGGGCGATGGCTTTTCCTTTGCCAATTATAATGCGCATGATATGCTGCATGTCATCAAATATGCTCTTGATGTGTTTGAAAACCATAAGGACAGATGGCAGGAGATGATGCAGCGCGCCATGAGGCATGACTTCTCATGGAGGGCATCTGCGAAAGAGTATGAGAAGCTTTACGACATGCTGCTTGGCAGCTAGTACATCGTTCTGCAAATAACAGGCCAATAACTTTCATGAATTTCCAACTATGTTCTTAGAAAGTAAAATACCGGATACATATCTATGATATGATATCCGGTATTTTGTGTTATCGGGTTATATGATTATCAGGTTATATGATTATCAGTAGACAGTGTCTGTTTTACTATCGTATATGTAGTACCGCTCGCCGAGTACTTCCTCGTCGCGTACCTCTGTAGAGTTTACTTCACAGATGAATTCGCTTAGGTTGCAGACATCTATATCGCTATCCAGCGGCATTACCAGAAATTCATGGATACTGCTTGGTATGAGCAGCATATTGCCGCCTAGCTTTTTAGCCAGCGAGCTTAGCACACCCGGGTAAAGTACGGCGGATGCACCGTTTGTCTGTCTGCTGTTTGTCAGGATGTACATAGGCAGGCTGTCAAAATCACAGACTGCGCGCATCTGACTGGCATAGCCCGGACATTTTTTGGCAAGAAACTCTGCCATGTTGATTATTGAGCATGGAAGTATCCTTGGGGTATTTTGCATTGAGGCGCGGATTAGTGTTTCTGTATCTATGCCCCAGCGTGACAGAAGCGCATCTGTGACTGTAATGGTGCCAAATTCAGGCAGCTGCGCTCCTACATATACTTCAAATATGATGGCAAAATCCAGATATTTGATATAGGGCATGTCCTTTAGCTGCTTTTGGTTTTTGTCGTAGCTTATGAGCTGAAAAATTATTTTCTCCTTTACCTTGGAAAAATCATCACAGAAGCTTATGTCAAAATCTTCAGTTGGCTTGAAATCATTGTAGGTGGATAAAATTGCATCGAGAATAGAATCAATGGATACACCATCAAGATACCAATGGTAGTAAGGATTGAGATAAATAGTCGGTGCTATATTGAATTTGGGATTGATAATCACCAATCCGTCGTAGATCATCCCGTTGTTCTTTTTGACAGGATGGATGGTAAGCTTGAAATTATTGTCAAGTCTTGCGGTTATTTCTGTTTCTATAGTATGTAAAAACTCCGTGTATTTCATGAATCTCCTTGCGGAGCATAAAAATATCGGATCCCGTGGAAAAGTAAAACCCACGAAGCAGGGCGCTTCGTGGGTTTTACTCTATCATTGTTTGTTGAAGTTTGCAATATGTATTTTTGTACAATTTTTAGACTTCATTTTTGTGACATCATACAAAATATAGCTGTGCAATCCATTTTTAATCCGATTTGAGCCTCTGCCACAGTGTGTTGTAAAGAGTTGCGTCATCATCATTTAAAGCTCTGTATACTTCACAGTTTTTGAGCATATCGGAAGGAGGATTAATCGCCTCATTTTCCTTCGTTTCCTCATCCTGGCTGTCGATGACAGACTGGATAGGTGATGCATAGTATACATATTCAAAGTTGAGCTGTGCCGGCTCATCACTGCAGATATAGTTCAAAAATTCCTGTGCGCCCTCTTTATTCTTGCATGTCTTTGGAATAAACCATGAGTCAATCCAGAGGTTTGAGCCCTCTTTTGGCACGATATAGTCCAGGTTATCGTTTTCAGCCATGGCGGCAGCTGCCTCACCGGAGTAGCACACTGCGATTGCCGCATTTTCAGCAACCATCTCATCACAGGTTTCATCCACGTAGTAGGCGAGCACATCACTGCTTTGTTTGTTCAGTATATCAAATGCTTCATCGAGCTTTGCTGTGTCTGTCTCGTTTATCGAGTAGCCAAGTGTGCGAAGGGCGGGAGTAAAGGCATCACGGACAGAATTAATCATAATCATGTTGTCCTTGTATTTGCCGTTCCACAGGCAGTCCCAGGTATTGAGGTCTGATGCATCAGCCATCTTTTTATTGTATAGTATGCCGAGTGTGCCGTAGAAATAAGGCACAGTGTACTCATGTGTCGGGTCAAAGGATGCGGACATATCAATTATATCCTGATTTACATTTTGATAGTTTGGCATTGAGCTGTAGTCTATCTTGTTGACCTCACCCTCACTTATGAGCTTCTCGATGATGTAGTCAGAGGTGCAGATGACATCGTAATCGATGGCACCGGACTTGTACTTCGTGTACATCTCCTCAGGCTCCTCGTATTCCTCGTATTTAATGGTGATTCCGGTTTCCTGCTCGAAGCTGTCGATTACTGATTCATCGATGTATTTACCGTAGTTTAGCACTGTTATGGCATTGTCATTGTTCGTGCTTCCGGCGCTTATCGTAAATACCGAAAAGCAGCCGATTACGAGTACTGCAACAATTGCGATGCTCACACTACGCTTTACGATGCGCAGCTTTTTAGCCCTTGCAGGCTTCTTTGAGGCGCTGACAGGTATCCGGTTTGAGTTGATGTTTACCACAACCAAAAGCAGCAGCACTGTGAAGAAAAGTATGGTTGACAGAGCATACAGCTCCGGCTTTACACCCTTTTTCAGCTCTGTGTAGAGCATGGTTGAGAGTGTGTTTACTCCGGCACCCTTCGTAAAGTAGGTGATGGAGAAGTCATCGAGTGACATTGTGACCGCCATCATAAAGCCGGAGAACACTCCGGGGCTTATTTCAGGCCAGGTGACCTTGAAAAATGCATATAGAGGTGATGCGCCCAGGTCAAGTGCGGCCTCATAGGTGTATTTGTTGGTCTGCTTGAGCTTTGGAAGCACATTGAGTATCACATAAGGGATATTGAACGTGATGTGTGCGATAAGCACTGTCACAAAGCCCAGATTCATGAATTTTACAAACAAAAGCATCATTGAGATACCGGTCACGATATCTGCATTGAGCATCGGGATGTTTGTAGCGCCCAGATAGATTGTCTGGTTACGTTTCTTCATGGCGCTTATACCCATGGCTGCGAGAGTTCCTATTATTGTAGAAATCACAGCTGCAAGCAGCGTAATCTGCAGTGTTGTAGAAAATGCCGACATGATCCGCTCGCTCTGAAAGCACTTTATGTACCAGTCGAGCGTGAAGCCTCCCCATTTAACCTTGGATTTGGAGTTGTTGAAGGAGAGTACTATTAATACAACGATAGGCAGATACAGGAACAAAAATATCAGTCCCATATATACCCTGGATGCTATTTTCTTTACCATAATGCGCTCTGGTCTCCTTCCTTATCAAACAGATTGACTAGTGCCATGCTGATTAATACAAATACCATGAGCACGAGTGAGAGACCGCTTCCTGCGCCCCACTGCGAGCCATGGACGAAATCCTGTTCTATGATATTTCCGATGAGCAGGACCTTGCCGCCACCGAGTATCTGTGAGATGGCAAAGGATGTGAGTGATGGCACGAAAACCATTACGATTCCGCTTATGACACCGGAAACTGTAAGTGGCAGTATAATCTTGAAAAATATTGTGACTTTGTTTGCACCGAGGTCAAGAGCCGCCTCAATCCAGTCGTTTTTGATTCTGGTCATGGAGTTGTATATAGGCAGCAGCATGAATGGCAGAAAGTCATAGACCATGCCAAGCACGACCGCTCCGGAGGTATTCATGATGTTGAAGCCCGGCAGTCCGAGAGTGGTGAGTATCGAGTTGATGACACCGTTTTTGGACAAAAGCTGCTTCCATGCAAGTATTCGAAGCATAAAGTTCATCCACATAGGAAGCATGAAAACAAATACCACAAAGCTTTGATTTTTAATCTTTAAGCCGTTTAAAATCATCGCAAGAGGGTAGGACAGCACAAGGCATATTATGGTGCATATGATTCCAAGCCGTAGGGATAAAAGCAGTGCCTTGATATTGGTGTGCTGTGCTATTGCAGCCACATATTCAAATGTGAAGCCTCTGTCAGAGCCTTTAAATGCATAGTACACAATCATGAAAAGCGGAAGTATGATAAATCCGATAATCCATATGAGGTACGGCCCTGCGAGCAGCTGTTTCTTTATTTTAGACATCTATCTCCACCGCCTTTTCATCTGAGGACTCAGGCTTGTGCATTACCTGGATATTAAATGGAATCACCCTGATACCCACATGGCTTCCGACCTCGACATATTTGGTTGTGTGTACCATCCAGTCGTAGCCGTTTGCCTTTACCTCAAGCTCATAGTGCACACCCTTGAAGATATTGGACACGACATCGCCCTGCATGTAGCCGTCCTCCGCAGGCACCAGCTCCACATCCTCAGGGCGGATTACTATATCGACAGGTGTGTTCTCACCAAAGCCCTCGTCCACACAAGGCATCTTTACACCGAGTATCTCGACAAGCTTATCCTTTATCATAATACCGTCTATGATGTTGCTGTGTCCGATAAAATCAGCGACAAAGGCATTTTCAGGCTCATTGTAAATGTCCTCAGGTGTGCCAATCTGCTGGATGTAGCCCTGATTCATGACTACGATGGTGTCAGACATGGTAAGCGCCTCCTCCTGGTCGTGTGTGACATAGACGAAGGTGATACCGAGCTCATTTTTTAAGCGGATGAGCTCATACTGCATGCTCTGGCGCAGCTTTAGGTCGAGAGCGCCAAGAGGCTCATCCAAAAGCAGTACCTTAGGCTCGTTTACAATAGCTCTTGCAATGGCGATACGCTGCTGCTGGCCTCCGCTAAGAGAATCCACAGAGCGATTTTCAAAGCCGTCGAGATTGACGAGCTTTAATGCATACTTTATTTTGTCATCTATGTAAGCCTTGCTTTTTTTCTTTATTTTAAGACCAAACGCGATGTTTTCAGCTATTGTCATATGAGGGAAAAGAGAGTATTTCTGGAAAACAGTGTTCAGATTTCTCTCGTTTGCAGGTACATTTGTGATGTCCTTTGAATCAAACATGATTTTTCCCTTGTCCGGAGTCTCAAAGCCGCCGAGCATGCGAAGCGTAGTGGTTTTTCCACAGCCCGATGGTCCAAGCAGCGTCAGAAACTCATTCTCCCTGATATATAGATTTAATTCGTCGAGTACAACATTGCCGTTGTACGACTTTGTGATATCGATAAAATCAATTAATTTCTTTCCCATGGTGTAAACCTTTCTCATGTAATTATAGTACTGGCAGGACCTGTATGTTTATAATTTGCTGCTGTACACACTAAAAATGCGGCCGGCAGTAATTACAGCCCTATAAAAGAGCTTCTGCAGGGGAAGTGTCAGAAGCTTGGAGGATTGCTGACCCATATGAGCATGGCATCCTTTGAAGACTTATTTTCAATAAAATGCTTCTTACCGGCTTTAAAATAAAAGGACTCACCGGCCTTTACGGTGTGCACCTTGCCACCATAGCAAAGCTTCACTGTGCCCTTTATCACATATCCAAACTCCTCACACTCCTGAGGCGGATATATTTCAGAACTGCCACCCGGATGAAGAGTGAGCCTGACAGGCTCCATGGAGCGGGTCTGTGCGTTTGGAATGATCCATTCTACCTTGCTGTTTTTTCCCTCGTCAATTTTCTCAAAATAGTCGTTTGCCTTGTATACAATCTGCTCAGGTTCCGAATCCGTAAAAAACTCCGCCGGTGTCATACCCAGGCACTGGATGATATCAAGCAGTGTGCCTACTGACGGTGAATTCTGATTTCGCTCGAGCTGGGAGATAAATCCTTTCGTCAGCTCAGCTCTGTCAGCAAGCTCCTGCTGGGTAAGTCCGTACTGGATACGAAGCTCCTTCATACGATGTCCGATATCCATGTTTACTTCCTTTTCTAATACATTTTACACTATATTTACTGTAGGCTTAATAATAGATTTTTTGTTTACTAAAAATAAACCAACGAGATAATTTTAATATATTTTTTATAAATGTCAAGAGGAATTTTTTGAGGGATTTTTGTTGCTTCTTTTGTATGGTGCGGTTATAATAAATGTATAAATTATATTTTACGCATGGGGTGTTATGAAAATGGGGTTTAAAGAGAATATCAGATTTGCATTTATTGATGAATTTGCCAATGAAATAGGAAAAGAAAAAGCATATCGAATGATGAGTAATTTTAAATGTGAACGTGTGCCGGCTTTAGAATATTTTTTGACAAAGGATTATAATGGTCGGATAAAGCCTTATATAGTTTGGGATGATAGTAAAAATATTATTGTCGCATATTTTACATTGATTACTACATGTATGATACTTAAGCCATATGAAAAAACTGATCCTGAGCATACTAAAGAAAAAGATGTTGAAAAAATCATTTCGTGTGTTGAATTGGAACATTTTGCATTGAATGATGTGTACTTGAAGCTGGTAAATGAGGATGGATATAGTAACAGCGGAATAGGAAATTACGTATTTAAAGAATATATCAGCACTGTAATTGCAGTTCTTGTATCAGAAGTTAATTTTTTCTATTTAATTCTTCATGCATATAATAATGATAAAGTAATTAATGCATATAGAAATATGGGATTTGAAACTATGGAGGATGATGCAGAAGCGGTAATTCCTACATTATCTGATGTAAGGGCATTACATTCTGATTATGCCGGAGATTGTAAGTTTATGTTTAGAGATGTGGAATCAATATTGACTGATTTGGATTAGGAGGAAAAACTATGTACAATAATTCACAAAGTCCTATTATGGTTATATCAGGGAAAAAAGCGGAGAAAATGTTAAGCAAATCAGAGAAACCTATTGCGGATCATACTAAGACAATAGATAGAGCAAAAGATAAATTAAGAAAAATGGGAAAAAAATAAAATAATAAAAAAAGCACATCATATCACATTTGTGATATGATGTGCTTTTTTTGAGAAGCCGATAACCGGGATCGAACCGGTGGCCTACGCATTACGAGTGCGTCGCTCTACCTACTGAGCCATATCGGCAAGCTATATTATATTATCAGATATAAGAGTGTATGTCAAATCAAAATTTTGATGTGAAATTTTAAGGGGAATAATTACAGAAAGGTATTGACAATAAAATGTATATAGTGTATATATAACACATGAACAGTTAATATATACAGTACGGAGGTAGCATATGAAGCTGATGCAAAATTCAGGAGTGCCCATCTATCAGCAGATAGCGGACAGCTTCAAGACAGATATTTTGGCCGGCAGGTATGAGCAGGGGGAGTTCCTTCCGTCGATAAGAGGGCTGGCAAAGGACCTGAAAATCAGCGTGATAACCACGATGAAGGCTTATGAACAGCTTGCAGATGAGGGGCTTATCACAGCGGCGCAGGGCAAGGGCTTTTATGTCAATGCACAGGACAGTGAGATGATAAAGGAACAGCACCTGCGCAAGGTGGAGGAGTCGCTGACAGACGCGATAGCCGCAGCAGAGATAGCCGGAATCTCAAACGACGAGCTGAAGGGGATGCTTGAGGCGTTACTTGATGTAGAATGACAGGAGTGGATTGGTTATGAGTATGATAAATATAGTGATGACAGCATTAGGTCAGCTATTAATGCAGTTTGTAGCGCAAATTATATCCAGATTTATTTAGTATAATGATTATGGATAGCTATAAACAATCAAAAAATTTAAGTAAGAATTAGTTCTTATTAAACAATGATATGAAAATGAATAAGGAGAAATGAAAATGACAACAAAGAATGCAATTGAGGCAGCAAAAATCACAAAGAAGCTTAAAAACTTCACACTTGATGTGGAGGATTTCGCAATACCGCAGGGCTTTGCCACAGCTTTAATCGGAGAAAACGGAGCAGGAAAGACAACACTTTTAAATATCTTAGCAGGAATCAGGCTTGACTATAAAGGTGAAATCACTTATTTCGGACAGTATTCCGACAAACAGAAGGAAAACTCGGGAGATATTAAAAACCGCATAGGCTACACAGGTCCGGGCAAATATTATCTGCCACAGTGGACGGTTAAGGATATCGAGGAAATCAGCAAGCTGATGTTTGATGACTTTTCTGCAGAGGATTTTCACAGATATTGTGAGGAGCTTGCAATATTTTCACATGGCAGCATTGATATGAAGAAGGCTAACAGCTCTTTTTCGGATGGTATGAAGATGAAGCTCATGCTTGCAGGCGTCATGGCGAGAAAGACAGACCTTCTTTTGCTGGATGAGCCGGCGTCGCCGCTTGATCCGCTTATGAGAGATAAACTGTGCCAGATGATTGGCGAGTATATCCATGATGGCAACGGAAAGCGCAGTGTATTTTTCTCTACGCACAATATCTCTGATATGGAAAATATTACCGATTACGCCATTATTATGGAAAACGGACAGATTGTGGAGCAGGGCTTTGTCGAGGATTTGAAGGAAAAATATATCCTGATTAAAGGTGATGCAGCAGATACAGAGGCTGCCGGTAAGGTGCTTTATTCAATGACCAAGAATCCGTACGGCTTCGAGGGCATATGCTTGGCGGAAAATATAGATAAGCTCGCAGGACTTAATGTAACAAAGGAGATTCCGACACTTTACCAGATAAGCGTTGCGGTCATGAAAAATAACACAAAGATTGTGATGCGCTAGTGCGAGGTGAGGTGTTATGGAAAATATGTCAGGAAGTATGAATGAAAAAATAGTTTCACAGGAACATGATACTGAAAGAACAATTAATAAAAAAGATAACAAAGCAAAGAATGAAGCTCTAACGTACATCAGGGATTACCGTGTTATGACTAATCTCAAGTATCGTCTGATAACAAATATACTGATTCCTCTTTTGGCAATTCTGGCATCAATGCTAATTGCCTGTTCAAAAACAGTCTGGGCATGGATAGGAGTTATAGCAATTGTTTATGATTTTTATATGATGTGCGAGGTGGTACAGGACTATTTCTGCTTCGGCTGTATGTGCAAGAAGAATGCATTTGGCATGCATTTTTTAAAGACAGGTTTTAACGGAGTAAGATACTTTGAGAATGCGGTTCTTGTGGATATACTTGTGAGACCGATTCGTATTGGGATTACGGTACTTATTGCATCAATACCGTTTATTAAATTAGGAGTTAATATTTGGTCGATATTTGACATTATTATGATATCTTCAATTGTGTCGGTTGGCTCATTAAATATATTCAGATACATGGATCTGGGAATGTATATTTATCTGCTGGCGCTTATAGTTATCATTCCGGCAATTGCCGGCAGTATAGCTGTTTTGATTTATGGTGGTACACTGAAGTTTATTGCACCTTTACTTGCGGTAGCACTCGTTTGTGTAATTGCAGCGACATATTATCACATGGTGGTGCGTATCCGCAGATCATATGTTGATGTGTAGAGGCACTTTAAATTGGAAGTATATTTGAAAAAGTATATTTGAAAAGGAGAAATATTATGCTGAAAGATATTAAATTAGGATTTAAATTATTGAGATATGGCTATAAACTGAAGTTGAATGTGATCATGCTTGTATTCTTTGCAATAATCGGAATTGCATCCGATATAATGAGCAAGGGAACTTCCATCATAGGTGGTGTATACTTTATGATGTGCGGGATGTTCACATTTCAGCTCATCATGTCGATGGATGTGTCAGAGCTTATCCAGTCCACATCACTGAAAAAGAAGCTGCAGATATACATTCCGGTGATGTCAAGCACGGTAATCAATCTTGTTGTTTTCACATTTTTAGTAATAGAAAGAGTCATTCTGATACAGAATTCCGTAGCAGATGAGAAACAGCTTATCTTCACACTTTTTACGCTCGATGTTGTGCTGTTGACAGTATATCTGTACACAAGCATATGCTATAAGTATTTTGTACTTGGCTTTATTGTATTCATGGTTTTGTTTATGGGCGTTTTTACTGTGCTTTCAGGAGTGGCATTTGTGCCGGTTTCTAATGCTGTTTTTAAGCTTGGACTCCCGGTGGTGGCATTGCTAGGCTATATTGCTATTTTTGCAGGTGGGGCGCTTGAGATATTGATAGGAGAGCTGCTTTACAAGAAGCCTTTGTCAGAATTCGCCTTCAGAGGATTTTTCCGTGATGCAAAGTAGTGATGCTGCTGTTCCTGCATAACAGTGTGACCGGCAACATAGTGATTTCAAAAAATAAGAATTATTTGTGTAAAAATATTGAAAAAATGATTGCTTTGTAGTATGTTATCATTATCGGTGCAAAAGCCGGCAATGAGACTAATTAACATATCATCAGGAGAAAAATATATTAAATGGATAGTGACAGTTATAGTAAACAACAGTTAGACGATTTGTTTATGGATATGATTGCCTACTATGATGGCGATCCAAAGAGAATCCAGCATTTCACCAAGGTGCACAGCTATGCAAGGCTTATCGGTATAGGAGAGGAGCTTGATGATGCCTCGCTCTTTATACTTGAGGCAGCGGCTTACACACACGATATCGGCATACGTGTGGCGGAGGAGAAGTATGGCAGGTGCGATGGAAAGCTTCAGGAGCAGGAGGGACCGATAATCGCCCAGAAGATGCTCTCACAGCTTGGCTTCGAGAATTACATAGTTGAAAGAATATGTTTTCTCATAGGTCACCATCACACATATGACAATATAGATGGTCTTGATTATCAGATACTCGTTGAGGCTGATTTCCTCGTAAATCTGTATGAGGATGATGCGGGAAACCGTGCAATCGACAAGGCATACAAGCGCATATTCAAGACTGAAACAGGAAAAAAGATTTTTAGACTAATGTTCGGATATGAAGAAGAGGATTAGTATGAGCCGGGCCGGGAGGAGACTTCCGGCCCTTGTTCGTATTATGCGGCTTACATCAGAAATAGTAATTAATCAGAATAGTAAATATGCAGAAAAGAAAGAAATAATATAATATGGCAAACAAAATAAATTATCAAAAATTAATGGAAGATTTAATAAAAGAAAATTGCATTGACAATAACTGCACTCCACGGCTTTTGCTCCATAGCTGCTGTGGGCCGTGCAGCACGTATTGCATACAAACTCTCTCAGAGTATTTTGAAGTGACGGTATTCTATTATAATCCAAACATTTATCCGCCAGAGGAATATCACATGAGAGCACAGGAGCAGAAGCGATTTATAGATGAGTTTCCGGTGAAGAATCCGGTTCACTTTGTGGAGGGTGTGTACGACACCAAGCGCTTTTACGATATGGCACGCGGCATGGAGGCTGTGCCTGAGGGCGGGGAGAGGTGCTTTAAGTGCTACAGGCTGCGCCTTGAGGAGAGTGCACAGTATGCAAGGGAGCATGGCTTTGATTTTTTTACTACGACACTTTCCATCAGCCCGTTGAAGAATGCCGAAAAGCTCAATGAGATAGGAAAAGACTTAGAGAGCCAATATGGAGTGCGATATCTTTTCTCTGATTTTAAGAAGAAAGAGGGCTATAAAAAGTCCACAGAGATATCAAAGCAGTATGATATGTACAGGCAGTACTACTGCGGCTGTGTATTTTCCAAGGAGCAGCGTGACAGGGAGATAGCAGCGCGTGGGTGAAATTGTGGTTGCGTGACAGCAAAAATTATTATATAATTTAGCACAGTAAAGCGGCTGTGTAGGGCAGACGGCGGTATCGCATTTTGGTTTTGTTCAATGTTTTATGATACCGGGAAAATAAATCATCATTTAATAATCAAGGAGGAATCTCATGGCACAGTTATGGGGAGGACGTTTCACAAAGGAGACAGATCAGCTCGTTTACAATTTCAATGCGTCCATTTCATTTGATCAGAAGTTTTATAAAGAGGATATAGAGGGCAGCATCGCCCATGTCACGATGCTTGGAAAGCAGGGCATCATCTCACAGGCAGAGAGCAACGATATAGTGGCTTGCCTAAAGCAGATACTTAATGAGGTAGAGTCAGGGGAGCTTGAAATCAGCTCAAAGTATGAGGATATCCACAGCTTCGTTGAGGCTACACTCATAGACAGGCTTGGTGACACAGGAAAGAAGCTTCACACAGGCCGAAGCAGAAACGACCAGGTAGCTCTTGACATGCGTCTTTTCACCAGAAAGACAGTGAAGGAGACTGATAATGAGCTTAAGGAGCTTTTAGCTGTTATCCTTAAGATTATGAAGGAAAACACACAGACTATCATGCCGGGCTTTACACATCTGCAGAAGGCCCAGCCAATCACTCTGGCTCACCATATGGGCGCATATTTTGAGATGTTTAAGAGAGACAGATCAAGACTGTGCGATATATATAAGAGAATGAACTATTGTCCGCTTGGCTCAGGAGCACTTGCAGGCACTACATATCCGCTTGATAGGGACTATACAGCACAGCTTCTGGATTTTTACGGACCGACACTTAACAGTATGGATGGTGTGTCAGACAGGGATTATCTGATTGAGTTTTTATCGGCTCTTTCAATTATCATGATGCATCTGTCACGTTTTTCTGAGGAAATTATCATATGGAATTCAAATGAGTACCAGTTTGTTGAGATTGACGATGCGTACAGCACAGGAAGCTCAATCATGCCACAGAAGAAAAATCCTGATATAGCAGAGCTTGTCAGAGGAAAGACAGGCCGTGTATACGGTGCGCTCATGTCGCTTCTCACCACCATGAAGGGTATTCCGCTTGCGTACAACAAGGATATGCAGGAGGATAAGGAGCTGGCATTTGATGCATTCGACACTGCAAAGGGATGTATCGCACTTTTTACAGGAATGATTAATACAATGAAGTTTAACAAGGACGTGATGAGAAAGAGTGCAAACAATGGCTTTACAAATGCCACAGATGCAGCTGATTATCTCGTTAAAAAGGGTGTACCATTTAGAGATGCACATGGTATTGTAGGAAGAATAGTGCTTTACTGCATCGACAAGGGCATTGCAATCGACGATATGAGCATCGACGAGCTCAAGGCTATCTCTCCGGTATTTGAGGAGGATGTATTTGATGCCATTTCAATGGAGACCTGTGTCAGCACAAGGTGTACAGTTGGAGCGCCATCAAAGACATCAATGGACAAGGTAATTGCCGTTTACGACGAGTATATGAAGTCAAATTGGCAGGATGAAGTGTAGTTTTTGTGCATATTTTATAAAAAACAGGGAGAAATATTATTAATTTAATATAGTTTTTTCCTTGTTTTTCATTAGAGTTTCAAGTAATATATTTCCTATAAAGACAGTTGTACGTGACGGACGGACAAGATGAAAATAGTCGATATTAAAAATAAACGTATGACAAGGTCGAAGAAAATCTAGAAGATAGGGAGATTAGAGTAATGAGTGAAAAGCTTAAAGTAGGTATCCTCGGTGGAACAGGAATGGTAGGACAGAGATTTATTTCTCTTTTAGAGAATCATCCATGGTTTGAGGTAACAACAATTGCAGCCAGCCCAAGAAGTGCAGGCAAGACATACGAGGACGCCGTTGGTGATAGATGGAAAATGGACACACCAATGCCTGAGGCAGTTAAAAAAATCATCGTAAAGAATGTCAATGAGGTGGAAGAGGTTGCTTCACAGGTTGACTTCGTATTCTCAGCCGTTGATATGTCAAAGGACGAGATCAAGAAGATCGAGGAGGACTACGCAAAGACAGAGACTCCTGTAGTTTCAAACAATAGTGCCCACAGATGGACACCTGATGTGCCAATGGTTGTACCTGAAATCAACCCACAGCACATGGAGGTTATCAAATATCAGAAGGAGCGTCTTGGTACAAAGAGAGGCTTCGTAGCAGTAAAGCCAAACTGCTCAATCCAGTCATATGCTCCGGTTCTTACAGCATGGAAAGAGTTTGAGCCATATGAGGTTGTTGCTACAACATATCAGGCAATCTCAGGTGCCGGAAAGACATTCAAGGACTGGCCTGAGATGGTTGGAAACATCATTCCATTCATCGGTGGAGAGGAAGAAAAATCTGAGAAAGAGCCACTTCGTCTTTGGGGATATGTGGATGATGAGAAGAAACAGATTGTTCCTGCAGAGTCACCGGTTATCACATGCCAGTGTATCCGTGTTCCTGTATTAAACGGTCATACAGCAGCTGTATTTGTCAAGTTCAAAAAGAACCCTACAAAGGAGCAGCTCATCGAGGCACTCGAGAAGTTCAGCGGAGTACCACAGGAGCTTGGGCTTCCAAGCGCACCAAAGCAGTTCATCAGATACTGTGAAGAGGATAATCGTCCTCAGGTTGCACTTGATGTGGATTATGAGCATGGTATGGGAATCAATGTCGGACGTCTCAGAGAGGATACAGTCTATGACTGGAAGTTCGTCGGACTCTCACACAACACAGTACGTGGTGCAGCAGGTGGAGCAGTGCTTTGTGCAGAGCTTCTTAAGGCACAGGGTTACATCACAAAGAAGTAGATTTAGCAATTTGCTGGAAAATATTATTATGAGGGCGGATTTTCCGTTTGTGGGCTGTGGGCACCGGTGTACTCTCCGGTGAAGGCAGTGCGTTGAACGGAAAATCCTCACTCTGTGATTTTAATTTGCAAAAGTCGAGTCCCTTAAAAGGGACTCTTTTTTGTTAGGTTTGTTAGGTTTATTATTCTCGGGGGGCTTAATTGTTATGCTTGAATTTATATTTTATCGTGGTAGAATAGATAATCTGAGGAGAATATTTTTTAAGAGGTAGATATAAGTGAAGAATAATAAGTATGAAATTGATATGGTGAACGGTTCAATAATGGATAAGCTTATTTCATTTGCGTTGCCGCTTATGGTTTCGGGTATTTTGCAGTTAGCGTTTAATGCTGTGGATATTATTGTCGTGGGACAGTTTAGTGGCAGCAAATCACTTGCGGCTGTTGGCTCGACTACGGCACTTATCAATGTGTTTGTCAATTTGTTTATTGGTATATCGCTTGGTGCGAATGTGCTCGCTGCCCGATTTTATGCGGCAGGCAAGGATGAGGAGATGTCTAAGACGGTGCACACCGCTATTATGATTGCACTCATAAGTGGTATTGTGATGGGTATAGTTGGTGTCATTTTTACAAGGGGTGCGCTGGAAATCATGGGAACACCGGATGATGTCATAGGTCTTTCCACTATTTATATGAGGATTTATTTTTGCGGTATGCCGTTTTTTATGCTTTATAACTATGGTGCGGCGATTTTGCGTGCTGTCGGCGATACAAAGAGACCTCTTATCTTTTTGATTATTTCAGGCTGTATCAATGCACTGCTCAATCTGTTTTTTGTAATAGTGTGCAAACTGGGTGTTGCAGGTGTTGCAATCGGCACAATTGTTTCGCAGTTTGTTTCCTGCGTACTTGTATTATATTGTCTGAGCAAAGCAGATACCAGCTATAAGCTCTGCTTTAATAAGCTTGCGATTGATAAGGAATATATGCTTCAGATATTTCAGGTGGGAATTCCGGCCGGCATACAGAGCACAGTCATAAATATCTCAAATGCCATGCTTCAGTCATCAGTCAATTCCTTTGGCTCAATAGCCATGGCTGGATATACGGCGGCAAACAATATACTTGGCTTTTTGTATGTATCTGTCAACTCAATCACACAGGCCTGCATGAGCTTTACAAGCCAGAACTATGCGGTAGGAAAACAAAAGAGAATGGACAGGGTACTGATAGACTGTCTGTTTCTCACGACAGCGGTAGCACTTGTGATGGGAAGTGCTTCATACATATTTGGAACACAGATACTTGGCATATATACAAGTAATAGCGAGGTAATTAAATCAGGACTTGAGATTATTTCAATTACAACAATCCCATATTTCCTGTGTGGAATCATGGACCTTTTCCCGGGAGCATTAAGAGGAATGGGATACTCAACAGTACCTATGATACTTTCTATAATAGGAACAGTCGGAGTCAGAATCATCTGGATATATGGTCTGTTTCCAAGCCACAGGTCGCTGTTTTTCCTGTTTATATCATATCCCGGTTCATGGATAGCGACAATCATCATGCAGGCTATCTGCTATATGTTTGTCAGAAATAAAGTGAAAGCTACAATAGGAGTCCGGAAATTATAATTAAAATCTATTTGTATATGTGTTAAATTGTGATATAATATTTCCAGTTGATTATTTTGGAGGAATATTATGAAAGCAAAACACACAGATTTGGAGAAACTTGAGCAGCTCTATAAAGAGTCGGGCAACCAGCTCGTAGTGCTCTACGGAAGGAGAGGTTGTCAAAAGGAGGAGCTCATAAAGGAATTTTGTGACGGAAAGAAATTCTTTTACTACAGATGCAGACAGGCATCGCCAGAGCATCAGCTTGAGATGATGGGGGAGGAGATAAGCCGTCAGTACAAGGTGAGCCTGAGCAGACAGACATATGAGGAGTACTTCGCGAGAATCAAATCAGGAGGCCCTTCCAAGCTTGTCGTGATAATCGATGAGGCACAGTTTGTGGCAAAGAGGGATGCATCATTTATGGAAGCAGTTGCAAAGCTTAAAAAGCACAAGCTGTATCCGGGACCTGTACTTATAATACTTGCCACATCATCTACAGTCTGGGCCACACAGGAGGCAGCAGAGCAGTTTAAGGGAGCCGAAATGAAGCTTGAATCGCTCAATTTCCTTGAGGTTGTAAGACATTTTGAAAGTCTTCCGGTCGCGGAAATCGTGAGAATTTACGGAGCAATCGGTGGAGTTCCGGCATATCTGGATAAGTGGGATGCAGCTAAATCCTTTAAGGATAATATATGCAGGCTCGTATTGACACCATCGGGAGCACTGTATGGTGAGGCGGATGCTGTTATAGCCGCAGAGCTTCGTGAGCTTTCTGCATATAGCACAATACTTGCAGCAATCGCAAGAGGTGAGAACAAGCTCAATGATATTTTCCATGCGACAGGATTTTCGCGTGCCAAAATCAGCGTATATTTAAAGAATCTTGCCACCTTCAATATTGTGGAAAAAGTAGTTTCCTTTGAGACCGGCGGATGGGAAAATGCCAAGAAGGGCGTATATCAGATAAAAGACACATTTGTTAATTTCTGGTTTAAGTTTGTCTATCCGAATATGTCTAATCTGTATCTGCTTTCACCGGAAGAGTTTTATGATACATATATAGAAAAAGAGCTTGATGCGTATCTTGAGAGATATTTCAGGGAGGTCTGCACAGAGTATCTGCTTATACTAAATCAGATGGGACAGCTTCCGTTTACCATAAAGCGTGTGGGTACATGGATTGGAAAGACAGGCCGCATAGACATCGTGGCTCAGAGCGAGGATAGAAGGAGTATCATCGGCTTCTGCAACTGGGACAAGCCAATGATGACCATGGATATGTGCGAGAATATGGCTATGGCTATGGAGCAGGCAAGGCTTACATCTGATGACTATTATCTGTTTTCGGCAACGGATTTTGAGCCTGCACTGCAAAGCTATGTGGTCAGAGACCCTAGATTCAAGCTCATCAACATGAATGAATTATAGAGGAGCTTATGGGAAAATCACTGATAATAACAGAGAAGCCATCCGTGGCACAGGAATTTGCGAAGGTGCTGCGGGTGAGCGGACGCAATGACGGTTATATAGAAAATGGAGAATATGTGATTTCATGGTGCGTGGGACATCTGGTCGGGCTGGTCTACCCTGAGTCCTACGATATGAAATACAAGAAATGGCGTCTTGAGGATCTGCCGTTTCTGCCAAAGGAATACAAATATGATGTGATAGACAGCGTGCGCAAGCAGTACAATATTGTGCACGCTCTTTTGCAGAGAGAGGACATTGACAGAGTTTACTGGGCAGGTGATGCCGGAAAAGAAGGACAGACCATCGAGGAGAATATCAGAAACTTTGGTGGTGTCAGGGAAGGCATGGAGGAACTTCGAGTCTGGATAGATTCGCAGACCGAGGAGGAAATCCTAAGAGGCATAAAAGAGGCAAAGCCGATGAGTGAGTATGCAAACCTCGGAAAGAGCGGCATCATGCGTACCATCGAGGATTATGCGATGGGCATCAACTTTTCGCGTGTCATGTCGGTCAAATACGGCAATCTGCTAAACGATGCAGCGGGTACACGCTCGTACACGGCAATCGCGGTCGGACGAGTGATGACCTGTGTGCTTGGAATGGTAGTAATCCGTGAGCGCGAAATCAGAAACTTTAAGGAGACTCCGTTTTACAGGGTAATCGGCAGGTTTACTGATGCCGGTGTAGAGGCAGAATGGAAGGCTGTAGAAGGCTCAAGGTACTTTGAATCACCGCTTTTATACAAGGAAAACGGCTTCAAAGAGGAAAAAGATGCACTCGCTTTAATTGAAAAATTAAACGGCAAACAGGCGAAAGTTAAATCTATAGTTAAGAATATTACTAAAAAAAGAGCACCGCTTCTTTTCAACCTGGCTGAGCTGCAGGCAGAGTGCTCAAAGAAGTTTAAAATCAGTCCGGATGAGACACTGCAGGTGGCTCAGGATCTGTATGAGAAAAAGCTCACCACGTATCCGAGAACTGATGCCAGAGTGCTCTCAAGCGCTGTGGCAAAGGAGATTGGCAAAAATATAAGCAGGCTGAAGGGCTTTGAGCCGACAGCAGACTTTGTGGAGCATATCATGCAAAAGAGGCTATATGCCAACATAGCAGATACGCAGTACACGGATGACAGCAAGGTAACAGACCACTACGCTATCATCCCGACAGGTCAGCTTACTGAGCTTTCTGGGCTTACATCGCTTCAAAGAGCGGTATTTGAGCTGATTGTCAGGCGTTTCCTTAGTATTTTTTATCCGCCGGCAGAGTATGAGAATGTGAAGCTTGTCGTAAATGTGGATAAGGAAAGCTTTTTTGCATCATCAAAGGTACTAAAGAGCGAGGGCTATTTACAGGTGGCGAATCCGCCGAAAAAGAAGTCCTTTGAGGAAGCAAACGCTCGTATACTCGGCAAAAACAGTGAGACTGCAGATGGTACCGATGAAAACGGCACAGCAAACGGCAGCAATGATGAGATAGTCGTAAATCCAAAGGTGATGCTTGAGCTTGCCGATAAGCTGAAGGCGGGCGATGAGGTAGCATGCCAAGGCTACAATATCAAGTTTGGAAAGACCTCTCCGCCAAAGCGCTACACCTCAGGCTCCATGGTGCTTGCCATGGAAAATGCAGGACAGCTTATCGAGGACGAGGAGCTTCGTGAGCAGATAAAGGGCTCAGGAATAGGCACCTCAGCAACGAGAGCGGAGATAATCCAGAAGCTTGTCCGTATAGGATATCTGAATCTGAACAAAAAGACACAGATACTCACACCAGAAAGCCTTGGCGAGATGGTGTTTGAGGTCGTATACATGACAGTTCCGGCACTTCTTAATCCAAAGATGACAGCCAACTGGGAAAAGGGACTGGACGGAATTACAAGGGGCACGGTGGATTTCTGGGAATACAGGGGAAAGCTTGAGAGCTTTATCCGCAAAGAGACAGAAAAGATGATTGAGCAGAATCTGCGCCCTGAGATTGCAGACCGTATCAGCAGCTTTGCAGGCAAAAATGCCAGAGGTGCGGCAGCCAGACGAAAGATAGGTGTCAAGTGCCCGGTTTGCGGCGGCGAGATAGTGACCACACCGTTTGGCTACGGCTGTGCTAATTATAAAAATGATAAATCAGGATGTAATTTTAATATCGGACAGGTGGCAGGACTTGATATTCCGGAGGAACAGGTCAAAAAGCTGATTGAAGAAGGAATCACCGATACAATCCGTGGTTTTAAGTCGAAGAGCGGCAAACGCTTTGATGCATGCTTAAAGCTCAACAAGGATGAACAGACGAACAAGGTATCAGCCACCTTTGATTTTGAAAACGTAAAGCCGCAAAAGGTCGAGGGTATTGTATGCCCGGACTGTGGAGGCGATATATATGTGTCGCCATACGGCTACCGATGTGCAAACTATAACAGACAAACAGAGGATGGCTGCCATTTCTTCGTTGGAAGGATAGCAGACAAGCAGCTGTCACAGGTACAGTTTTTAGAGCTCATGGCAAACGGCAGAACAGAGACGATAAAGGGCTTTAAATCAAAATCGGGAAAGCGCTTCAACGCATGCCTCGTCTTAAAGAAGGAGTCGGTCACAGAGGAAAGTGAGAAAATGCACACCGTCGTAGCATTTGACTTTGACAATGTGGAGGATGAAATCATAAAGGATGTTGTCTGTCCGCTTTGTGGTGGTCAGATAAAAAAGACATCGTTTGGCTATGGGTGTGTGAACTACAAGGGTGACGAGCCGGGAAGCTGCCGCTTTTCGGTGGGACAGATTGCGGGAAAGACAATCACAGCCGCAAACCTAAAGCAGCTTCTTAATGATAAAAAGACCGAGACCATACGAGGCTTTAAATCCAAAAGCGGGAAACGCTTCGATGCGTGCCTGGTGCTTAAGGAGGATGAAAACAAAAAGCTTTCTGTCCAGTTTGATTTTGACCATGTAGAGCCAAAGACAGTGAAGGATGTGGTATGTCCGAAGTGCGGAGGCAAAATCCAGGTGGCGCCATTTGGCTTTGTATGCGAGAACAACAGACGTGATGATCCTGAGAGCTGCCGCTTTATGGTGGGCAAGGTTGCAAGCGTCAAGATAAAGGAATCAGTCCTTAAGGAGCTTCTGACAAAGAAAAAGACAGAAGTTATATCAGGATTTGTCTCAAAGACAGGCATGAAGTTTGACGCACCGCTAAAGCTCACAGAGGACGGAGATATAGCCTTTGATTTTCCTGAAAAGCCTAAGCCAATCGAGACAAATGTACTCTGTCCAAAGTGTGGCAGACCTCTCAAAAAGACACAGTGGAAATATGAGTGTGAGTGCGGCTTCAATGTTTGGCATACTGTGGCAAAGGTGGAGCTTTCAGAGGAAATTCTCACGGAGCTGTTTACCACAGGAAAGACCAAAAAGAAGGTCACAGGCTTTACCTCCAAGGCGGGAAATGTATTCGATACATGCCTTAAGTTTGAAAATGACCAGATATCATTTGATTTCGATAACCCGGGTGAGGAAGAAGTGCAGAGCACGGCTGAAGTACATAACAATGCTGATGCACATAACAATGTCGATGCACAGAACAATGCTGATGCATATAACAATGCTGATACACAGAGCAATACTGATGCACATAACAATGCTGAAGTGCAGAATACGGCAGATGATGCGCCGGATGAGACAACCCTGGATGAGATGGGAATCCCAGAGGAATTTCTGGCAGGATTTGATATGGCAGCTGATAGTGCACAGGCAGATGATGTGTCGGAGGCGGCACTTGCGGCCGCACATGAGCTGTTCGGTGAGTAGCTCTGTTGATAATTAATTATTAAATCTATAATTAATATGAATTTTTATATTTATGTTTAATACTTATATTTAAGTTTAAATATTAAAATGACAGTTAAAACAATAGTCAATAATTTTCACATAATAAATAAAAGAAAGGACATAGAAAAATGGAAAACGCAAAAATAACAAACCTCTATAATCTGGATGAAACAATCGCAAAGGAGTATTTATCACAGTTCACTTATCCATGGGAGGCACTTGCCGGAATAAGTGATTTCATCAAGGAGATAGGACCAACACTCGACCCTGAAATCTATGAGAAAAGAGGTGAGGATATCTGGGTAGCAAAGAGCGCAACAGTATTTGACAGCGCATATCTGCACGGTCCGCTCATTATCTGCGAGGATGCAGAAATCAGACAGTGTGCTTTTATCCGTGGCAGTGCAATTGTAGGAAAGGGCTCAGTAGTAGGTAACTCCACAGAGCTTAAAAATGTAATCATCTTCAACTCAGTACAGGTGCCTCATTACAACTATGTAGGAGATTCAATTCTGGGCTACAAATCACATATGGGCGCAGGCTCTATTACATCAAATGTAAAGAGTGACAAGACTCTTGTAGTCGTAAAAGATGTTTACGATACAAAAGAGGAGATTGAAACCGGCCGCAAGAAATTCGGCGCTATGCTCGGTGACCATGTGGAGGTGGGCTGCAACTCAGTGCTCAATCCGGGAACAGTAATAGGAAGAAATTCAAACATTTATCCGCTTTCAAGAGTACGCGGAGTCATTCCTGCAAACCACATTTTCAAGGACAAGGACAACGTAGTTCTTAAAAAATAGTAATGTTGTTTGAAAAAATATTGTATTTTTGTTGTTTTTTGTCGATGATACTCTAGACTTATGACAAAAAATATGAGAGAATAAATCGGGTATGTTAAAACCATAACGAAAGGAGTCTTAAGATGATTTACACTAAGGAAGTTGAAAACATGTGTCCTGTAGCTAAGGGCGCAAAACATGAGCCAGCTCCTATCCCAGAAGAAGGAAAATGGGTTCATTCTAAGAAAATTGAGGACATTTCAGGATTTACACACGGTGTAGGCTGGTGTGCACCACAGCAGGGTGCCTGCAAGCTCTCACTCAATGTAAAGAATGGAGTAATTGAAGAGGCATTAGTTGAGACTATCGGATGCTCAGGAATGACACACTCTGCAGCTATGGCAGCAGAAATCTTACAGGGTAAGACAATTCTTGAGGCATTAAACACAGACTTAGTTTGTGATGCCATCAATACAGCTATGAGAGAGTTATTCTTACAGATCGTTTACGGTCGTACACAGTCTGCATTCTCTGATGATGGACTTGCTGTTGGAGCAGGACTTGAGGATTTAGGAAAGGGACTTCGCTCACAGGTTGGTACAATGTACGCAACAAAGGCAAAGGGAGTTCGTTACCTTGAGATGGCTGAGGGCTATGTAACAGGAATCGCTCTTGACAAGAACGATGAAGTAATTGGATACCAGTTCGTTTCTCTTGGAAAAATGACAGATTTTATCAAAAAGGGTGATGACGCTAACACAGCTTGGGAGAAAGCTTCAGGATCATACGGTCGTGTAACTCCAGAGCAGGGTGCTGTTAAGATCATCGATCCAAGACAGGAATAAGAGGAAAGGAGAACGACAATGGCATTATTTGAATCATATGAAAGAAGAATAGACCAGATCAATGCTGTACTTAACAGCTATGGTATCAGCTCAATCGAAGAAGCTGAAAAGATTACAAAGGACGCTGGACTTGATGTTTACGATCAGGTAAAGAAAATCCAGCCAATCTGTTTCGAGAACGCTTGCTGGGCATACACAGTTGGTGCAGCAATCGCAATCAAAAAAGGATGTAGAAGAGCAGCAGACGCTGCAGCAGCAATCGGAGAGGGACTTCAGGCATTCTGTATCCCTGGATCAGTTGCTGATCACCGTAAGGTAGGTTTAGGACATGGTAACCTTGGAAAGATGCTCCTCGAGGAGGAGACAGAGTGCTTCTGTTTCTTAGCAGGTCACGAGTCATTCGCAGCCGCTGAGGGTGCTATCGGAATCGCTGAGAAGGCAAACAAGGTTCGTCAGAAACCACTGCGTGTTATCCTTAACGGACTTGGAAAAGACGCTGCACAGATCATCTCACGTATCAACGGATTCACATTCGTAGAGACACAGTATGACTACAAGGCAGCTAAGCTCAACATCGTATCTGAGCATGCATACTCAGATGGACTCCGTGCAACAGTTAAGTGTTACGGTGCAGATGATGTTCAGGAAGGTGTTGCAATCATGCATCACGAGAACGTTGGTGTTTCTATCACAGGAAACTCTACAAACCCAACTCGTTTCCAGCATCCGGTAGCAGGTACATACAAGAAAGAGTGTATCGAGCAGGGCAAGAAGTACTTCTCAGTAGCATCAGGCGGTGGTACAGGACGTACACTTCACCCAGACAACATGGCAGCAGGACCAGCTTCATACGGTATGACAGATACAATGGGACGTATGCATTCAGATGCACAGTTCGCAGGATCTTCATCAGTTCCGGCTCACGTTGAGATGATGGGACTTATCGGAATGGGTAATAACCCAATGGTTGGTGCTACAGTAGCAGTTGCCGTTTCTGTACAGCAGGCAGCCGATGAGGGCAAATTCTAAATAGAAAGCTTGATTTTATAGGCTTTTTGGAGACTCATATCATTTTTGGTATGGGTCTCTTTTTTTAGCTCATTTTCTGGATTTGGTGTAAAAATAGCTGCACGCTGCCCTCAAGTCGCCATATTTAATTATTGGCGACGTGGAAAGTGAAATATTGGCGACTTGGGCGACGCAGGTTGACAAAAATAATTGTTTATGGCGACTTGGAATACTAATTCCGGTTATATTTTATGCCTCGCAGGTCATAGCCTTTTGTATTTTTATTTATTAAAATTTCTAATATCTCTTGTGCGAAAGGAGAAGTAAATGAGCGAAGTAATTGTAAGAGAAGCTTTGATTGTTTTTTCTGCCACATGCGGTATCCTAACGGCACCGCAAGATATGATATTTTATCACGATTCCACACGGGCACACATAACATCAGACTTACAAAACAGTGTCCATTAAGATAATTACAGCCATTATGCGTTGCATGATCAAACAGCTTTGATACATTTTCAAATTTTGTACCAAATTTGGAGATTATTGTATCATCAATGCAAAGAAACACCGGCTGTGATTTAAGCTGTTCCGGAATAAGGTGCAGTGCCATTTTGGCAGTTACATTCATAAATCTTGAATAATCAGCTTTGGCATAAGAGCAGGCATGATAAAAAGTATTCAGGGATTTTTCTGTTATCACGGCAAGAAAATGCTGGTACAGGAATCTGATTGAATGAGCTGACTCCAATGCGAGTATTTAAAGTACTAGTAAAAATAATGTTTCTGCCGTAGGAACAGAAAAAGTTGCATAATATTCAAAAAATATTTATGAAGTCTACCAATTAATGAGTTTTCGTTGTATAATGTCTTTGTCGTACAGGGTCACTTTCCTTTGTACTGTTTTTGTGCAAATTCATTATACATCAGAAAGCCATGTACGATTTCTTTTTTATGAAAAAGTTGTAAGTGGTGTATATAAAGTGAGTTAATTATTATTAAAAGTATATTTGACAGTTGAAATATATATAAAAACTTTATACTAAACTTAATTTGTGTTTGTAAATCATTAAATATACTGTATTATTATAAGTATAATAAGAAAAATTTGAAATAGAAAGATAATAACCACTTTAAACTAATTTGTTGGATTGACTATATTCTATGAATAAACATTAAAAAAACGCAAGGAAATAAGGAAATGAGGTGTTTCCGATGGTTTATGACATAATTATCTTATTGTAAGTGTGCTACATCAGAAAAAATTGACTTTTGTGGTGAAGGAGGAATCATTAGGTTTAAAAAGCATAAATTTATAAGTTTCTTAATAATATTTGTATTACTTTTTAGTGTTAATATTACAACTTTTGCATATACAACAATGGAACAAAATTCTTCAGTAAATTATACTTCTGAAATTAAATTGTATGATTCTAATGAGAATATTATTGCATACTACTATGAATTAAACCCAACGGGATATGTTATTGTAAATGCTGATAATAATGAAATGATTGAGTATTCTGAATACAACAATAAATACTTTTCGGAGAAAGATGCTCATTATTATTATGGTGGTCCGCTAATGTATTATAAGGCGGACGGGACTAGACAATTTGGAAGTATAATAGAATTGCAGTCTCAAAAAGAAGTAGCTATAGAAGATATTACACCTCTAGTGCGTGGCTCAGAAGCTGATTCATTAGGAACTTTAAATATCGATAATTTTTTAATAAAAACAAGGGCTGTATCTAGCGATAGTATATCTCATTCTACTGCACGATACAGTTATAATCCAGATGGAAGATGTGGTTCTGTTGCAGGAGCCATTGTTTTGAATTATTATGATCGATATAAGTCACCGTCATATGTACCTAATAGTTTAGAATCTTCAGATGGCGTTGCTTTGATAAATGCACTTGTTGCAAGAATGGGAACAAGTACTAATTACATTGAGTTAAAAAGAGGATTATCGTTGTATATTAAGCAATACTATAAACCAACTACAGTAACTGCAAATACATATAGTTGGGGAGATAGAATTAGAACAATTATTGGTAAAAATTATCCATGCATATTAGGATTGACATCTCATCCACGATATGGAGAACATTGGGTTGTTGTAACGGGTTATAATTTTACATCTCATAATTCTGGAACCTATACAGTAAATGATGGATGGGGAAATGTTGGAATAAATATTAATTCGAGTTATACAGATGGGGGTGTTGATATTGGGTAATAAATCTGTTGTAAAACGCAAGTCGTATATTACAATGTTAGTGTTTATATCCACGATAATTATACTTTTTTTAATAGTGAATATGAATGAAAATAGTAGCAAAATAAAGGTAAAAGGTGGAGAAGGATATGGTATGTTTGATAAAGCAACAAGAATAGAGATTATATTTAATGATAATGAATATATTGTATCCAATCCAGATGAAATTGAACAAATAATTCGTTTGTGCCGTCAAAACTGGGAGCCATCAAATACTCATATTACAAAGGAAGATTGTGATATGTGTGTTAAGTTTATTGGTACAGATACAGAGGTTTGGGTTGATACTGAAACATTATCATCATATATAGGGGAAAGTTTTGTACAAATGCCAGAAGATTTATTTAAAAAAATTAAAGAAGTAGTCTCGTTAAGTAATACACTTCGGAGCATGCCGATATTTCAATGTATCTACAAGGAAAAAATTCTACTGTTCTCAGTTAGTATGGGCTGCATTTAAAGATAATTACGGAATCGACTTAGATACGTCCGATTTTGGAGATGCGGTACATCCGATGGAACTTGTAAATTCTTCAAAAACATATACTATTTATAAAAAATAATAATGCCATAATAAACAATGAAGCTTTAAATTTGCCAA
>ERZ1034998.105-NODE-105-length-55613-cov-64.164207_pt1 | contig 55613 bp, 53 predicted proteins | sample MGYA00520621_ERZ1034998 | MGnify/ENA primary metagenome ERZ1034998 (study PRJEB33766, sample SAMN09781748) | gut metagenome | biome: gut microbiome | host: Homo sapiens | place: Madagascar | study: EMG produced TPA metagenomics assembly of the PRJNA485056 data... | reverse complement strand
GAGATTGGAAGACTGGCACACAGTATGCGTAAATCAATCCGTATCCTGGGAAGCTATGTAGACGATATTGACCGTGCAATGAAATTGTTTGCAGCAGGAAATTTTGATGTTAAACCGGAAGTAGAGTGGCGGGGAGATTTTGTCGGAATTTTAAATTCTTTTATGCAATTTGAAAAAAGTATAGGAGAAACGATTAGAGGAATTCAAAATGTTTCCAATGAAGTTTCAAGTGCAGCAGACCAGGTAGCATCAAGTTCTAATGATCTTGCAGATGGAGCTACAAATCAGGCGGCAGTAGTAGAGGAACTGACAGCAACAGTTGCAGGTGTATTTGAACAGGTAGAAAATAATTCAAAATCTGCAAAAGAAATTAGTGGAAGGGTGGATGAGCTTGGAAATGCCATTTTAGAAAGTAATGGTAAGATGCATGAAATGGTTGATTCCATGAATGAAATTAGTGAAGCATCAAAAGAAATTGACAAAATTATTGCAACAATTAATGAAATTGCTTCCCAGACAAATCTGCTTGCATTGAATGCTTCTATCGAAGCAGCAAGGGCAGGAGAAGCCGGAAAAGGATTTGCAGTTGTAGCAAATCAGGTAAATTCGTTAGCGGACCAGAGTGCCCAGGCAGCGAAAGAATCTGCAATGTTGATTGAAACCTCTGTGAAGGCAGTAGAAAAGGGTATGGTGATTGCAGGACAGACTGCGGCGCAATTGGAAGATGTTGCAGAAAACTCTAAAATAATTACAGAAGAAGTTACAAATATTGCGGAAACGTTAGAAACACAGACAACAGAAATCCAGCAGATTAATGAAGGAATTGAACAAATTAATGATGTTGTACAGACCAATTCTGCAACATCTGAGGAATGTGCAGCTGCCAGCCAGGAGATGAGCAGCGAATCAGAAAATCTGCGTGAAATGATTCGTAAATTTAAAGTGGCAGAATTTGAAAAAACAGTATAATACGATAATGATTTACAGAAAAATACCCTTATCATTTCACAGGCAGCGGTGAAGCGTTTTAAGATGCCGGGCAATTCATTTGATAATGCTGCCGACAGTGTCCGCTATTTTGTATATGAAGAAGACCGCCCGATGATTAGGGAACATTTACAGCGGATTGCGGATGGAAACGAAATTGGAAATATACAGTGGGCAGATAATGTCAGCGGACTTTTGGGTGAAAGAGAAATGCATTCCTTTGTTTCTTCCCATATAAAAGACAGCTCGTCAGTATTTTTAATACATATAGGGATTGATGGATTTAATGCGATTAATGGTACATTAGGCGTAGATTATGGAAATTATGTGTTGAAAAGTGTTGCTGACGGTATCAAGGAATGTCTTTCTGATAACCAGCAGCTGTACCATCTTGTTGCAGATGAGTATATGATTGTTGATCTGGAAAGCCATACAAGAGATGATGTTATGCTATTGCAGAAGGAAATATGTAAAAAAATAGAAGATTTTATTATTTCTGAAAAATATAAGGTGGTTTTTACAGTATCTACCGGAATTATTCATGCAACGAAGCTTTTAAAATATTATGACGAGTATCGTAAAATAGCGGTTTTCTCTTTAAAACAGGCAAAATCCATGGGAGGAAACGGAGTATATTTTTTTGAAAAAGAAGATTATAAGTTATTTTTAAAAAAAGAGAAAATAAAAAGTGCACTTCGAGGTGCCGTGACAAATGAATTTGAAGGATTTGAAGTATACTATCAGCCGATTATAGATTGTTCCTCGGGAAATATAATTGGTGCGGAAGCGCTTATGAGGTTTTCCATGTATTCAGGTGGAAAAAAAGAAAGTATCTCGCCTGTGGAATTTATACCATTACTGGAAGAAACCGGGCTTATTATTCCGGCCGGAAGATTTGTATTAAATAAAGCTGCGGCAATGTGCCATGAAATGCGGCAGTATATACCGGGATTTAAGGTTAATGTAAATATATCTTATATTCAGATGATGAAAAGTGATATTTGGAAGGACATACTTTCGTCCATAGAACAATATAATCTTCCGCCGGAGAGCCTGTGTGCGGAACTGACAGAAAGCGGATATACGGATATGACACCGTATTTTTATACGCTTCGGAAGAAATTCGAAGAGAAAAAAATACAGTTTATTCTGGATGATTTTGGTACAGGTTTTTCGAATCTATATTGTATTGTAAACATGAATCCTAATTATGTGAAACTGGATAATCATTTTACAGCAAAAGCTATGAGTCAAACAAGGGACTTTGAGCTGTTAAAAAAAAATAGTTGAACTGGTACATAGTATAGATATCAAAATATGTATAGAAGGTGTAGAAAAAGAAGAGTGGTATCAAAAGCTGAAAGAAATACATGCTGATTATCTGCAGGGCTATCTTTTTGGCAGACCATGTGATAAAAATCAGTTTTTAAATCAGTTCATATGTAAAGGTATCAACTAGCAAACTATCTTAATTTTCATTTCTATTTTGGAAAAGGCTTCTTGAAGGAAAATTCTACCTGTGATAAAATAAAATTAATTATACTTACAGGGAAAGTAAGTAGCCGGCTGCAGGACATATCCAGGGAACTGCCAGTATAGTGGCAGGTTTTTACGGTTTGCTCCTGCTATTTAGCGAAAAATAAAAAATCATGGAGGATTTTTACAATGGAAGAAGCAAAGCAGAACATCAAACAAAAGAAGGATTCTTACAATCTGAGAATTGTGACGGCTGTACTGGTATTAACAGTGCTGGTTTTAGGGGAATTATATGTGATGATTAACTATCCGTCCAATTATGTGGCATTGATTGTACTTACAGTTGTAGCACTGGCTGATATTTATATTCTGATTGCCAGTGCAATCCAGAAAAATTATAAGAAAGAGATTGACCAGTACGAACAGTATGATAATCTGTTTAAGTCAGAAAAAGCTTCTTATCTTGTAACCCGCAAATCCTTTGAAGATATTGCGGATCAGCTTGATCGTATCGAAGAGGCAGCCGGTTCACCGACAAAGGACATCATAGATGCACAGAAATCCATTGCCAAAGTTACCATAAGCCGTAACAAAGAAAATTCCGATGCATTGATGAATTCCAACGACAAATTATTAGAGCAGATATTTAATCTTTCCGACCGTCTGGATAATCTTGAGAAGAACGTGTTAGAGCAGCAGCGTATCATAGTTGAGAATGCCAATAAAGACCTTCTGCTAAAACAGCAGGAAATGGCAGCTTTCGTGAAAGAAATGGAATTATCCATCCACAATACCATATTAGCTGAAGTTGGAAAAATAAATGGTGCGCCAGCTGTTGCTTATACAGCAGCACCGGTACAGCCATCATCAGCCGCACCAGTTGAGGAAGTAACGCCGGAAGAACCGGAAGCACCAATCGACGGAGTAACGCCGGAAGAACCGGAAGCACCAATCAATGAAGTGATGCCGGAAGAACCGGAAGCACCAATCGACGAAGTAATGCCGGAAGAACCGGCAACAGAACCGGAGACAACTGTAGAGGATATGCCGGATTTAGCAGAAGATGATTTATTAAATATAGATGCTTTATTCGGAAATGACGAAGCAGCTGAAACTACAAAAGAAGTAGCAGAAGAAACCGGATCTCCAGAAGAAAACAATGAACCGGAACCAGAAGAACCAGTTGGTTTTGATGATACACTTGGATTTGCAGATGAAGAACCGGAAGAACCTGCATTTACAGAAGAAATGGTAAATACCATTGATGAACCGGTTATGGAAATGAATTCCGACCCGAATCATATGATGACACCGGAAGAGATTGCAGCTTTGATTGCAAATGCAGATTCAGCAGCTGAAGAAGCACCAGTTGTAACAGAAGATGCTATTTCAGAAGAATCTGAGCCGATAACGGAAGAGGAACCTGTGTCAGAACCGGTTGTGGAAGAACCGGCAGCAGAGCCTGTTATCGAGGCAAATTCTGACCCGAATCATATGATGACACCGGAAGAAATTGCGGCATTATTTGCTAATATGTAATTTACAAAATTTTTAAAAAAAATAAAAAATTACTTGCAATTCGATAAATTCTATTATATAATAGTCCTTGCGTTAAGCAATGCGCCACTAGCTCAGCTGGCAGAGCACCTGACTCTTAATCAGGGTGTCCAGGGTTCGAACCCCTGGTGGCGCATGTAAAGTACCGATTTTGTGGACGTGGAGCCATGGGGTTGGTGCTTTTTTTTGTTATAAAAAATCCGTAAGAAGCTGTCAGTGGCAGGTTCTGTAGATGTAAATAAGGAATGATGAAGATATCGTTTATTTGTTCAGTATATTTTTTACTTCTTTAAAAGACCTTTGAATTGTAGTAAATTTAGTGTGCAGGGCAGGCTTACGGTAGGAAAAAAGCAAAGCCTTTCTGGAAAAGCAGTTTGATTTGAATTTCATGAGGGCATACCCTTTTTTAGATATTATATGCAAAAGGATATAGAAAAATATATAAATACAGAGGAAATCATTTGGAAAAGAAAATTCTGATTGCCTGTGCAATGCAGCAGGATGAAATTGAAAAGTACAGAAAACAATTAAATATAACATATCCTGTTGTATATCTGCAACGTGGATTGCATAGAAACCCGTCTGTATTAAGAAATCTGCTGCAGCAGGAGATTGACAGGCACCAGGATGTGGATATAATCCTGCTCACCTATGGATTGTGCGGGCGGGGCACGGAAGGGATTGTGAGCTGGAATACCGAGCTTGTAATGCCACGTTTCCACGACTGTATCCACCAGCTTTTGGAGAATCATGTGGATAAGAATTCTCTTTATGCGACAAGAGCGTGGACAATTGACAAGGAGTCCATTGGAGGCCAGTGCAGTACCGTTCTTGCTGCTTATGGCAGAGAACGGGGGATGGAAGTTTTAGATACAATCTATGGCGGTTATGAGAAGATTACCTTAATAGATACGCAAAGCTATGATATAAAGAAAACCAAAGATGGACTGAAAAGACCTGCAGAACTTCTAAATAAGAAGCTGGCGGTGGAGCCATCCGACTGTAATATTATAAGAAAGCTTTTATCGGGAAAATGGGATTGTAATTTCGTTCATCTTGAAAAAGGAGAGCGTGTCACAGAAAGACACTTTATATAAGAAAACCGGCGTTCTAATTTAGAATAAAGTCTAATATCAGGAAGCCGGTTTTATGCTGTATGCTCTGCAGTTTATTATTTTTTCATTTCGTCCATATAGACAGCAATTTTTTTATCCATACCAATAATATGGTTGGATAACCAGCCCAGCAGGAACTGGATCAGTTCCAGAAGATAAGTCTGCTGGTTATTGTCCATATCGTCAAGTTCTGAGAGGTCAATTTCTACCAGGCGTTCAACGAAAGCAGTGTGGGCACGCTTCTGGGCAGCCAGTTCCGGATAGTGCATCTTCTCCATCAGCATTTCCTCATCAGCAAAATGAAATTGTGTATAATCCTTTAATTCCACTAAAAGCCGCATAATTTCATCATATTTGTCATGCAGCAGATCGTTTTGAATCAGGTCATTGGTCTCTTTTATAATCTCAAAGAGACGGCGGTGCTCTTTATCCACAAGGTCAATTCCGGTCTTGTATTTGTCCGTAAAGGCAAATGGGTCATCGGAAGTCCCTTCAACTGCGGACATTTTTCCAATCATCATATCACTGCTTAAGATATGGTGGTACAGCCAGCGTACCAGATAGGAAAGCAGTTCTTCGAAAGATGCTCTGGCAGCCTCTTTTGAGGACTTATCTAAAATAAAGGAATTGATTTTCTCAGCAAATTCAGCATGTTCCTTTTTCTGAAGAGGAAGCTCCGGGTCATGAATCTCTTCCATATAAGCCTCTTCATGGGCGAAATGTGTATTCGCATAATCCTTCAGATGAAGAAGCAGGCTCTGGGCAGTTCCGGAAATATCCTCGGTTGTTTTAACAAGGGAAAGAGCATCATTTATCATCTGGAATAATTTGCGGTGTTCCTCATCAATTTGTGGAATATGAATCAAACAATCTTCTGTAAATTCGTACATGGTATACATCTCCTTACATTGTATCAATGATTTATGCTACGACGTATTATAAACCCTCAGAAGATAAGCCACAATAAAAAAAGAAAAATTTATAAAAATTTCACTGATAAACCAACTCCGACTGCTCCGGGTCCGGTATGACAGCCGATGCTGGCAGAAAGCGGATTGTAGAATACGTCAGCACCTGGAAATGCCTCTTCTAAAGCGTGTTTCCAGTTAAGCTGTTCTTCTTCGCTAAGGCAGGTTCCGGCAGCACCGATAGAGAGCTGCTCATTTGGTACATCTGCAAACCGTTTTTCTTTATCATTTAAGAGTGCTTCAATCATCCGCTGTTCGCATTTTTTCATACTGCGTGCCTTGGAAAAGGAATCTAACTTTTCTCCCTGAATGGTAAGAATCGGTTTGATATTAAGAACAGAGCCTATCATGGCTGCAGCAGGAGTGATTCTGCCACCACGTTTTAAGTATGTAAGGGTATTTACGGAAATGTAAATACTGGAATGATAAGCATCTTCTTCCAGAATGGATTTAATTTCACTGCCGTTTTTTCCAATATCGGAAAGTTTTTTTGCCATAATTACAGAAGATTTTAATGTAACAGAAATACGGTGATTATCAACGACAAACACCTTAGCATCATAATCTTCAGCAAATCCCATAGCAGCATGGCAGGAGTTGCTAAGTCCGCTGGACATGGGAATGTATACAACTTCATCAAAGCCTTTTTGCAAAAGGAAATCCCAGTAATCCAGTACATCTGCCGGGGAAGGCTGGGAGGTGGTTACTTTTTTATCAGAAGCCAAAGCCTGGTAGAAAGCTTCTTCTGTTATATTTTGTCCCTCATAAAAGGTTTCATCATCTATGATGACTGGCATTGGAATCAGGAAAATTCCAAGTTCTTCTGCTTCTGTGGAAGAGATTCCGCTATTTGTATCTGTTAAAATTGCTATTTTCATAAAGCCTCCTTATTCCATTGTGTATAGAAAATATGTGTTAAAAAATTTCTTGAAAAAATTTTTATCATACTTTATGATGTTACTGTTACATTATGTAACATAGTTTTAGTTGTAATTCAACAGAATGAACGGCAACTGTGACAAGGAGGAATAAATTGTAACATGGAAAACAGGAGAGTCAGCAGTTCCAATATTTTTGCGAAAGAATGCATTGTTTCTGCATTACTTCAATTAATTGAGAAAAAACCGCTTTCTACCATAACCATTTCAGAATTATGCCAAAAGGCAGGGGTATCAAGAATGACTTTTTACCGGAATTACGGTTCTAAGGAAGATGTATTTGATAAGAATTTAAAAGATATTTTTGAAAAGTATAAAAGAGATGATATTTTTCATGAAAACGAGGGCATCTATTATGATAGGCGGCACATGATACACTATTTTCAATATCTTTACCAATATAAAGATTTTATGCGGGGACTTATGAGTTGTGGATTCGGAACACTTTTTATGGAAAAATTGAATCAGTTTGTTCTGGATAAATGGAAAGATTATGCAGATATTTACACACTGACGGCTTTTTCCGGAGCATTGTTTAATTTATTTCATCTATGGTCTACCAATCATTATGAGGAGAATGTAGAACTGCTGGCAGAAAAAATGGAGCAGGTCTTTTATCAAAAAGAGACTGCTCCGGGAAACGATTAATCATCATACTTTTATTTATTTCTGGAAGTAATCAGCTTGCAGATAGGATTTCCCCTGGAAGAGAATTTCTCTTCGTATTCGGTCATGATATTGCCTTCGTTCATGGCAGCATCATGGTGTAAATCCCTTGTAAATGCGTCCAGATTCCAGCCTGCAGCATCGATTTCTTCTAAAGAGAAGTCAAAAAGTCCTACGTTATCGGTCTTAAACTCAATCTGTCCGTCATCTTTTAAGACTTTGTCATAGCGCTCTAAGAACTGGCGGGAGGTCAGTCTTCTTTTGGCATGGCGGTCCTTTGGCCATGGATCGGAGAAATTAAGATAAATGCGGTCTAACTCGCCTTTTTCGAAAAAGTCCGGCAGAAGTGCCGCATCTTCACACAGGAGGCGTAAGTTTGGCAGCGGATTTTCTTCTAATTTCTGGAGTCCGCGGTACAATACGCTTTCATAACGTTCCATGCCAAGATAGTTGATATCCGGATTCCGGGCAGCTAAGTCCATGATGAACCGGCCCTTGCCCATGCCGATTTCAATGCGGATCGGGTGGTCATTTCCAAATATTTCATTCCAGTGTCCTTTATGGGAAGCGGCATCCTTGATACAGAGGTCACTGGCTTCTACAGCCGGCGCAGCCGCCGGGATATTGCGAAGTCTCATAATATGAAATCCTTTCTACTTATATATATCTTTCGAAAACAATTTATCATATTTATGGTTTAAAAGAAAGAGAATTGTGAATATTAATGGAAAGGTATTGCACCATGGAAATGGATTGATATATACTTAAAGTTAAGAATGATTTAGGAGCAGCAAAAAATGAAAAAGAAAAAAAGAATATTAAGCTTTGGACTGGCAGTGTGCTGTTTTGTCGGCTTATTGGGTATAAACACACAAAAGGTAAAGGCGGCAGAGTACTGGCCCCAGGACCCGGAAACCGAATCACCCAATGCGATTGTGATGGAAGAGAGCACAGGAACGGTTCTTTACGATAAGAATTCCACGGAGCAGCATTGTCCGGCAAGTATCACGAAGATTATGACCACGCTTCTGGCACTGGAAAACTGTTCGCTGGATGAGACAGTAACATTTTCCAAAGAGGCGGTTTATAACACCCATGGTTCCGGTATCTCCAGGGATGTGGGAGAGCAGATGACCATGGAGGAATGTCTTTATGCAGTCATGCTGGAGTCTGCCAATGAATGTGCCTATGCGGTAGCGGAGCATGTAGGCGGAACCGTTGAGAATTTCGTTCAGATGATGAATGACAAAGCGGCAGAGTTAGGTTGTGTGAATACACATTTTAATAATCCACACGGACTATCAGAGGGAGAGGATGCAACCCTTCACTACACCTGCTGTTATGATATGGCACTGATTGCAAAGGCGGCTTACCAGAATGAGACTTTCCGTGCGATTACGGCAACCAAGACCTATCAGATTCCACCAACCAACAAGCATGATGAAATCACCTATCTGCAGAATCACAATGAGATGATTCATGCCTTTAAAACCAGAGGACAGTATCTCTATGAATATTGTGTTGGTGGCAAGACCGGATACACCACAGCGGCAAACAGTACGCTGGTTACCTTTGCACAAAAAGATGATATGACACTTATTTGTGTCATTATGAATGCCCAGTCGCCGGCGCAGTGGACAGACAGTATTGCATTGTATAATTACTATTTCGAGAACTTTTCGCTATATAATGTAGCACAGAATGAGACAAGGCTTGAAAATGGAGAAATGGATACAGGAATGCTTAATACCAATTCCTCCTTTGTAAAGATAGACCCGGCGGGAAATATCGTTCTGCCAAAGAGTGCAGAATTCAGTGAAGCTGCGCCGGCAGTAAGCTATGATAATACTTCGGATGATGTGTTGGCAAATATCAGATATACATTTGCAGGACATGATGTAGGCGGTGCGGATATTGTTTCCACCGGAGTAAAAGCAGATACGTTCTCTTTTGATAATGTAAAATCAGAAGAGATTTCTACGGAAGCAGGAACCAGGACCACTACGAAGCATAAGTTCCAGATAAACATCTGGAAAGTGTTATTGGGAATTCTCGGTATCGCAGCCCTTGTGGTCATAGCATTTCTGATTCGGAGATTTGCGGATAATTTCTATATTATCAGACACAAATATTTCTCAAAGAGCAGACCGGATAAGCGTTATAAAACTATAAAGAGAAACTATCGCAGCAAGAGAAGACGGCACAGAAGAAGAAAATAGTCTCGAAAATTGCTATAGAACAACGGAAAAAGACAAGAATAAAAAGAAACGACAATATTTAAATTTAAATATTGTCGTTTTACGTTATCTTGGACATTAAAGTTAGGACGAGTTATATTCTGATAATTTGTGGATAAATCCATTATTATTCTGTTATCGTAGCAGAGTTATCCACACTATTTGGATAATTATCATCAATTTGTGGATAACAGAGTCTGGAGGTAGGAAAGGATACGGCTGCGCTCCCTGGTGTAGATAATGATACCATTATAAGCCTTTACCATAGTATCATAATGTCCCTTTAAGCTGATGGAAGAACTTAAAGTATACATCAGATAATCGGCAAGCTCGGTTGGTACTTCAATCAGTACCGGTTCGGATTCCTCCAGGCTTTTTAAAGAAGCTTCACTGGATTGCAGCAGGCGGCTGATTTCTTTGTCCTGCTCAAATTGCTCGGATGTTTTATTTACAATAAAGTAACCTCTCTCATCCCGGGGCATATCCATTGCCTTGATGGCACGCTGCACCTGTTTGGTCAGTGCATCGGAAGCAGGGTACAGGGACTGGAAATATCCCATAAAATCTGAAGCTTGCCGGAAATGTTCATTGCAGCCCTTTTCTAATACTTCTGTGACCAGAATACGTTTGATAATCTTCTGGCAGGTTTCCCGGGAAGGGTTTTTTCGGGTAGTATTTTCTGTTTCCATAGATACCTCATTTATTAAAAACAAGCGTATATTCAAATAGACATATACGACATTAAATATTGTTCCAAATAAATTATACGACAAGAAAACAACTTTTACAACGACAAACTGAAAAATATAAGACAAATTGCAACAGAAATTGACAAGCGGCAAAAATTAACTTATACTAGAAGAAAAATGCGAAGGAGCGATATCTATGAATGCGAAGCAGAAAGAGCAGACCATTGAAGAGATAAAGAAGCTTTTAGAAGAAAATAATGGCATTGTGAAAGCCGAAAAATTATATCCTTTGGGATTGACCTATAAAAGTATTCAGGGACTGGTGAAAGCCGGCATACTTGACCATGTAAAGAGTGGATATTATTCCATGGGGTATGAAGAGAAGCCGCAGGAAGAAATTATTCTGGGACTGTTTCCGGATGGAATCTTGTGTATGGACAGCGCCCTTTACTATTACGGTTATATTGAGAAGCGTCCTTATGAATGGAGTATTGCCATCAGCAAGAATACTTCGAAGTCAAGGTTCCGCATGGAATATCCGGTGGTGAAACCATATTATACAGAGCCAGAGGTTATGGAGCTTGGTGTAACGACAATTCCGTTTGCCGGTGATGAGATGAAGATTTACGAAAAGGAGCGCCTTATCTGTGACTGCCTCAAGTACGAGGAACGTCTGGAGCGGGAGGATTTAAAGAAGGCGCTGCTGGCATTTATCAATGAGCCAAAGAAAGATATTGCAAAATTAATGGAATATGCCAGAGCCCGCAAGGTTGTGGCAAAGATTCAGAGCAGAATTGGAGTGTGGCTGTAGTGGCAGAGTGCATACTGAGAGAATCATTGATCCGGCAGAGAAGTGAGGACTTGCAAATCCCTTTTGTGGACCTGCTTCCTTCTGCGGTAACCGAGTATTTTCTATATCAGATAAGTAAATCAACATTTGCAGAGAAGCTTTATCTTAGAAATGGCAGCAGCCTCGGTGTGGAGAATTACCGCCGGAAGAGAGTCTTTTCCCTTTCCTATTATTATCAGGTGGTAAAGGATGAGCATTTAACGGAAATGCAGTTAGGGCAGCTCATGAAAGAGGTGTTAAGCCGGAAACCGGAGTATGTCTATCAGATAGAGAAAGAAAAGGCGGGCAGCTATCAGATAGAGGTGCTGGCAAAATCAAAGGAGCATGAAGTTCCCATTACCCTGCGTTTTCAGGAGCTTCGGGACGAGCAGATGCAGCCTGCTCATGGAGAATTGCCATTTTTCTTACAGAAGAATACGGTAATAAAGTTTCTGCAATATCCTTATGAGCAGGTTGTGGCAGAGAATTTTGTGGAAATCTTAGAGAAAATGGAATTAATCAACGACCTGTCCTGCTATGAAGAAATTTATGGAATCTTAAAGAAAGAGGCGTTAGATGGCAGAAAGGTTGAGCAGCAGATTATTGAAATTGGAACAAAGAGAGAGCTGGCCTTTGGAAAAGACCGGCTGGATACCGTCCTTCACTATAAGGATTATACTTATATGAAGCGGAAATGGACGGCATACTTAAAGAGGGAACGCAAAAAAGAGCCAGACTGGGTAGAAGTGATGACTCTTTTGGAAGCCTTCTTCCCACCGGTCTGGCGTGCAATTATCAAAGATGAAATTTTTATCGGAGACTGGATGCCGGAGCTGTGCCGTTTCCTGTAGATACTTAATGGCTATAGTCGCGGATCAGCGTCTTTAAGAAGCCAAGAAGTGACTTTGGCTTGCGGAAGTCAAAGCAAGGAACTTCTTCGCATTTGTAACCGAAATCACTGGCGATGGCAACAAGACCGGAAAGGGGATGCAGCGGAGTCTCATTTAACTCACTGCTCAAAAGCTCGATTTTAAAGCAGTCTTCATCTTCTAAATCGCAGGTGAGGATGAGGTCTACATTTGTAATATTGGAAAAATCTTTTTCTGAATCAAAGATGGCAGCCTTAATGCCATCTTTTTTTAATGCCTCCAATAGCTGGATGCAGAAGGTCTTTTTATCAATAATGGAATCCCCCACCAGCGATACCACGGGAATAAAAGAAGCAATATTGCCTGTTGCCGGAAGCTCTAGATTGCTGTCTTCATCAAAAAGCTCTCCCCGTTCGGAAAGCAGCTTTAAGGCATGATAATAATGGGTGCGGGTATTGATGTTAAAAAATTGTTCATTCAGTGGAACCGGACATATATTTGCCAGCTCGTTTTCCGGGATATAGCCGGCATTGCATTTCTCATGAAGCCGGTTAAAGGAATATTGGTGAAAGAGCATGGCTTTTCCCACCTGCGGAATGCAGCTTTTGGAGTAGACAGCGGAGAGAGTCTCCAGCTGGTCATTGGCGCGCTCAATTGCCCAGATAGGATGCTCCTGTGGCTGTGACAGCAGGTAAAGCCCCAGTGCCGGTTCTACAAAAGGTGTATCTACGGAAATGAAGAAGGCACGTTCCTCAGAAATCATGGAAAGTGCGCTGAAGATACCGGACAGCGGACCGGCATTTCCATAGATGTCTCCAATGGTTGTCACCGGAAGATTCAGATGTGCATAATCATTTTTCTGCTGGACAGAAAGGTAGATTTTCGGAAAATCCGGCTGAAATTTCCGGACCAGATATTCAATCAGGCAGCAGTCCCCAAAAGGGAGCAAAGCCTTGTCCGTTCCAATTCTTGTACTTTTTCCACCACATAGTATAACCAGTGCATGACTCATAATATTTACCTCATGTAACATTTTACCTTCTCAAAAGTTCTTCCATCATAACATAAATCAGTCTGACTGTAAAACAAACATATCATTTCGCATATGTACCCGTTCAATTTCATTACGGCGGTAGGTCTGAATCAGATAGTGATTTTTCCGGTCAAAGACCAGGGAAATTTTTTTCGTAAATGTGGAAGTTCCCGGCGCATATTCGATGATGTGCAGGGATGCACAGTACTGTTTCTTTATCTTCCAGATGTCCATAAGACCGATTCCGCTGCCGCCACTGTCCTTGTGGGTGGTGTGCCGGGTCTGACCAAAGTCCTCAAAGAGCTGCACATCAAAGGCATTCCCACTGTCAGAAATCTCCAGGGTGGAAGTATCTTCGTCATGACAAAGGCAGACAGAAAGACTGCGCACCTCATTATCACCAATGGCAATCATGGCATTTTCCAGCAAATCCGCCAGAAGGTGGGAAAGGTCTTCCCCGGAAATGACATCTTCCGTCATTTTTACAATATTGCCTGTGATATGCAGGGAAAAGTTGATATTTTGTGCCAGGGCACGCTGCTGCATATAGGTAAAAAGCGCATCTAAGACACAGACTCCGGTCACCGGAAGAGCGTGTTCATCATGGCGGTAGGAGTTCAGCGTACCTTTCCGATCCTGTGCCATGGTCTTTAACCCGCTGGCAAGCTGTTCGCCCTTCTTTCTGGTATCACCGTCTGTAGCTTCCGTTTCTAAGTATTCGCAGACAGCCAGTTCCATTGCCGGAATCAGCTTGTTATCTTTATGAATAATCTTAGCCAGGACATCATTATTTTCCTCTAATTCCCGGATGCGGTTATCTTTCTCAATGAGTTCATTCTGTAAAGCCTTAAGCTCCGCCTGCCGCAGCTTCTCCCGGTAGTCACGGGTAATCCGGAACCGCCACCAGCAATAAAGCAGAAGTCCAATCAGGAAAAGGGCGATGAGGAGAAAGAGAAACTGCATGTCAGGAATGGAATCATAAAAGCTGATTATGGTAACAATGAGCAGAATAAAACAGCTTAAGATAAAACCTGTGGCAGAAGAGCCGATTTGATAGAGAAATGGCATGCCACGGCGGAGCCTTTTGATTTTGAAAAGCAGGAACAACAAAAGTAATTCAAGGAACCCACTTAAGGTCTGAATTAGGGTATATGGTAAATCATATTTTCCATAGAAGAAAGGTAATAGTGCTAATCCCATAAGCATACCTGATATTGCAAGAAAAACAAAATTTATACCTAAGGAAATAGTATAGGATAGTAAATTTAAAGAAAGTTGCTTTTTAGTTATCAAAGTAAGTATAAAAGCATTCAAGAAAACAAGGATAGGAATTGTAAATAAAGATAAATAGTTATTGATAAAACTAAATAAGATTGATTCAGCAATGAATATTAAAGGAATTATGATAGTATATTTCTTTTGTGTAAGTTTTAAATTTAATAACTTAAAATATAAATAATAACAACATAAAAGGTCAAAAAACCAACGAACTATATTTTGAATCATACAATACCTCATATAAATGCATTAAAAATCATATAAAAACCAACCCGATTTTAAACCTAAGAAATGTTCCGAATTTTTCTATAATCTCCTTACATTTTTGAAAAAGGAGGAATAGAAATGGATTGGTTATTAGAGTTTATCAAAAATATTATCAAACATTAACGTCCATCCGTAATCTTTTCCGCATAGAAGTAAATGAACTCCTTAATGGTAGGCATTCCGCGGTCAGGATTAATGTGGGCAGTGTAGCAGTTAAGAAGAGTTTCGGTGTCATTGGAATTCCATGCGCGGTTAATGGCATTCTGCATGGCACGTTCCACACTGGAATTACTCTTCTTATACTTGTTACCAAGAATCTGGGAAATGTTTGTGGTCGGTCCATCAATTGTTATCATAATGGCATCGGTTAGATATTTGTAACCAACAACCTTTGGACTGATACCAATGAGCTCCAGTTCCCGGTGGATTCTGCGGATAAGTCCCTGCTCTAAATCTTTTTGATTATCTTTCATATAAGAAGTATTGGATGTGGATTCTGTCATTTCAATCATCGGGAGAAGCTGTTCGAGAAAATCAACAGCAGATTCCGGAGAATACGAATCTTCATATTTGCCGATAATAAAATCAGCACCAAGTCTTCGGGCGGATTCCAGTGTGATTTTGCTGGAGTTGTAAGTAGTGACAAGAATATAAGGCTTTTTCTCTAAGCCCAGTTTATTTAAGTCAGAGAGGAAAAACAGTCCGTTTCCGCCGCCATGATGCAATTCCAGATCAAGAATAACAGCGTCAGGAAGCGTATTCTGTACATATTGAATGCCAACATAGGAATTGTTGGTGACGCCGACTAAATCCATATTATCTTTAGTTGCAATATAGTTTGAAATACGATTGCAGGTATTCATATCATCTTCAATTAGTAAAATGTGGAGTGGTTTTCCCATGTACAAGTCCTCCTGATTTATTTATATATCATTTCAAAAAAATAACAATAAACGACGAATCTTTTTTATGAATTCTATTATATCTCAAAAACCCCTTTAAAACAACAAAAAACAATATAAACCAACGAAAACCAACAACAAAAGTATAAAGTTTCAACTGGAAAAAAGTGATAAACTACCCAGTAAGGAGTATCAATAAAGAATTTGAGTTGTGTAAAGTTATCATATAGATTCGGGTGGCTGCTTTCAAAGTAGTCACCCGAAAGTCGTTTCTGGAGAGTCTGAATAGAAGCCGTTGACTTGGACAAAATAGTAGAATATAATAAAAGTACGAAAAAACATACGGATTTTAATACGAAAAGAGGTGAGAATATGATAGCAGTAAAATCAATGAATGTAAGAGACCATTTTAAAGAGTGGTGTAATAAGGTAATAAATGGAGAGACTATTATTGTATCAAGACCAAAGAATGAAAATATTGTTATGATGTCTGAAGCAGAATATAACGATATGAAGAAAGCTCAGAGAAATGCAGATTATCTGGCTATGCTGGACAAATCTATGTCCGAAGCGGAATCTGGTGGAGTTATTGTAAAAACAATTGGGGAATTGGAGAATTTATAGGTGAACCATGACATATATAAAAGATGAATTATGTAAACTTGCATCCTCTGATATGTATCCCCTTCATATGCCGGGACATAAGCGGAGACCGGATTGTGACATCAATCCTTATACATATGATATTACAGAAATAGATGGATTTGATAATCTGCATGCCGCAGAAGGAATCATAAAGGAAGCCGAGGAGCGGGCAGCCGCATTATGGGGCGCAAAGAGTTCTTTCTTTCTGGTAAATGGAAGTACCTGCGGTATTTTAGCAGCACTCAGTGCCGCATTACCGAAAAAGGGACATCTTCTGATGGCACGAAACAGCCATAAGGCAGCATATCATGCAGCATATTTAAGAGAATTGCAGGTGACATATCTCTATCCGGTCTTTACGGAATTCGGGATACAGGGTGGAATACTGCCGGAGCAGGTAGAAACTGCATTAGAAGCGGATGAAAGTATTGAGGCTGTGTTTCTTACTTCACCGACCTATGACGGAATCGTATCAGATATAGAAAAAATAGCAGAAATTGCCCATAAGCATGGGATTCCACTGATTGTGGACGAAGCTCATGGTGCACATCTTGGCTTTCATCCGTATTTCCCAAAATCAGCTATTACACTGGGAGCAGATGTGGTAATCCAGAGCCTGCATAAGACGCTTCCGGCACCTACACAGACTGCAATTCTGCATTGGAATTCTTCTTATATAAAGAAGGAACGGCTGGAGTGGTTCTTAAATATCTATGAAACCAGTTCTCCATCCTATTTATTCTTGGCCAGCATGGATGAATGTGTGCGTCTGCTGACGGAAGAAAAAGAGAAGTATTTTGATGCATATGAGAAGCATCTGAAAGACTTTTATGAAAAAGCATCCCATTTTTCTAATGTGGAAGTCATGGGAGAAGTGGATTTAAAAGAGACAGAAGGCTTTGCCAAAGACCCGTCGAAGCTGGTACTCCGTGCCACGAAAGCCGGACTTTCCGGGGAAGAGCTGTATCAGCTGCTCAGGGAGAAATACCATTTGCAGTTAGAAATGTGTCAGGGAGACTATGCGCTGGCAATGACCAGTATTTTTGACAGCGAGGAAGGTTTTGACCGGCTGTATGCGGCACTGGAAGAAATTGATAAAAAAGAAGCCGCAGCAAGAAGAACAATAACGCCGCAGTTTCTGACCGAAGCCTATGCAAAGCGGACGGTCCGCATATCCATTGCAGAAGCGCTGGATGCAAAGACAGCGGAAATGGGGATGAAGGAAAGTGTTGGCAAGACTGCAGGAGCATTTGTCTATCTTTATCCGCCGGGTATCCCGATGTTGGTGCCGGGAGAAGAGATTTCCAAAGAGGCGGTGGCAGTGATAAAAACTTGCCGGGAGAATGCATTTCGTATTCATGGCGTGACTGAGGACGGAAAGATAAAAGTTGTCATTTCCTGAAAATTATTTTATACTAGAAAACAGACGGCAAAACCGTAGAAACAGGAGATTTACACATGGGAAAGATTTTCTGCCTGATGGGCAAGAGCTCAACAGGAAAAGATACCATATATAAGATGCTGCGGGATGAGAAAGCGTTGCAGCTTCAGACGATTGTACCATATACTACCCGGCCGATCCGTGCCGGTGAGGCGGAGGGCGTAGAGTATCATTTTATTGATGAACAAAGGCTTTTGAAGCTCGAAAAAGAAGGAAAAGTCATAGAGCAGCGCGCATATGATACTATATACGGAATCTGGCGCTATGCCACAATTGCAGACGGGCAGGTCAATCTGTCGGAGCACAGTTATCTTCTGATTGGCACCCTTGCCGTGTATACACAGCTTTGTGCCTATTATGGAAAAGACGCAATCGTACCGATATATATAGAAGTAGAAGATGGTTTACGTCTGCAGCGGGCATTGGACCGGGAGCGGATGCAGGATAAGCCAAAGTATACAGAGCTTTGCAGGAGATTTCTTGCAGATGATGCGGATTTTGCAGAAGAAGCATTGGAAAAGGCAGGAATTACCAGACATTTTGAGAATGATAATCTGCAAAAGACAGTAGAGGAAATTGCAGCTTTTGTGCTATCATATAATGGATAGGTGATAAAATGGAGATAAGAGTAAACGACACTGCACCGGTGAATCAGACCACCGGAACCACGCCGGTAGACACCGGAGACGGCAGCTTTAAATTTACATTGACCAGTGCAATCGAAGAGCAGGAGCTTCAGCAGCGGTTGAACAGCCTCTTAGATGACATTACCAAGCAGGGTAATCTTATTGCACAGCATATGGACATCCGGGACATGAAGAAATACCGCGGACTGGTGAAGGATTTCTTAAATGAAGTCGTAACCCGTTCCCATAAATTTTCCAGAGAGAACTTTCTCGACCGGAAAGGCCGTCATCGTGTCTATGGAATCGTCAAGTTGGTGGATAAGAACTTGGACGAACTGGCAGAAGAGCTGGTGAAGGATGAGTCGGACCACATTACCATATTGGATAAAATCGGGGAAATTGCAGGCTTATTGCTGGATATTTTCACGTAAAAACAGGGCAGCCTAAGACAGCAGGAAGCTTCAGGAGAAAGGAGCGCACATGGCAGGATTTGCAGAAATTATTGGACATGAACAGATTATAGAGCATTTACAGAATGCAATAAAAATGGATAAAATATCCCATGCATATATATTGAACGGACCGGACAAATCCGGCAAGAAAATGCTGGCGGAGGCATTTGCCCAGACCCTGCAGTGTGAGAAGCACGGCATTGAGCCCTGCATGGAGTGCCATTCCTGTAAGCAGGCAGTGAACCACAACCAGCCGGACATCATTTATGTCACACATGAGAAGCCGAATACGCTTTCCGTTGCAGATATCCGCAGCCAGCTTGTAAATGATGTAGATGTGAAGCCATACAGCAGCAGATATAAGATTTATATTGTAGATGAAGCAGAGAAAATGAACCAGCAGGCGCAGAATGCACTGTTAAAAACCATCGAAGAGCCGCCGGCATATGCGGTTATCATTCTGCTGACTACCAATGCGGATGCATTTTTACCGACGATTCTTTCCCGGTGTGTGGTATTGAACCTTAAGGTAGTTTCTGATGATAAAATCAGAAAATATCTCATGGAACACTGTAAAGTGCCGGATTATCAGGCGGATGTGTGTGTGGCATTTGCCCAGGGAAATGTGGGGAAGGCAATGGCGTTGGCATCTTCGGATGATTTTCAGGAGCTGAAAGCTGCAGCTGTGCAGTTATTAAAGCGAATCCATGAGATTGAGCTTTATGAATTTAAGGAAGCCATCAAACAGATTAACGAATATAAAATGGAAATCAACGATTATCTTGATATCATGATGATCTGGTTTCGTGACATTTTATTATATAAAGCAACAACAGATGTAAATGGACTGATATTTAAGGATGAAGTCTATGACATAAAGAAGCAGGCAAGCAAGAGTTCCTACAGTGGAATTGAAGCAATATTAGAAGCGTTGGAAAAGGCAAAGGTGCGCCTTACGGCAAATGTCAACTTTGACCTGGTGATGGAATTGTTGCTGCTGACAATAAAGGAGAATTAGAATGACAAAAGTAGTTGGAGTCAGATTCCGCAGAGCCGGAAAGATATATTATTTTGACCCGGGTAAAGCAAAGATGGCGGCAGGCAGCCATGTTATCGTGGAGACTGCCCGTGGCATAGAGTACGGAACCGTGCTGATTGCCCCGAAAGAGGTAGACGATAAAGCAGTGGTTCAGCCATTGAAACCGGTCATCCGCGTGGCAACGCCAGAGGACGATAAGACCGAGCAAAGAAATAAAGAGAAAGAAAAAGAAGCATACAAAATCTGTTTTGAGAAAATCGCAAAGCATAAGCTTGAAATGAAGCTAGTAGAAGCAGAGTATACCTTTGATAACAATAAGCTTCTGTTTTACTTTACCGCAGACGGACGAATTGATTTCCGTGAACTGGTAAAGGATCTGGCAGCAGTATTCCGTACCAGAATTGAGCTGCGCCAGATTGGAGTGAGAGACGAGACCAAGATTTTAGGCGGAATTGGAATCTGCGGAAGAGAATTATGCTGTAAATCCTATCTGGCTGATTTTGCTCCGGTATCCATTAAGATGGCAAAGGAGCAGAACCTGTCCTTAAATCCGACTAAGATTTCCGGTGTATGTGGCAGACTGATGTGCTGTCTGAAAAATGAGGCTGAAACATACGAATATTTAAACAGCCGTCTTCCAAATGTGGGTGATACCGTTACCACAATTGATGGGTGTAAAGGTGAGGTACAGAGCATTAACGTATTGCGTCAGCGGGTGAAGGTCTTAATCGAAGTAAATGATGAGAAAGAACTTCGGGAATATAAGGTAAAAGAGCTGAAATTCAAGCCAAGAAGACGCAGAGACAATATCAAACTTTCTCCGGAAGAGATGAAAGAGCTGGAAGCCTTAGAGGATAAGGGAGGAAAGTCTAAGATTAATGACGTCAAGTAATGAGATTCAATTAAAACCGGATGAGCGTGTGGACGAGCTGAATCGCAAGGGTTATCGTATCATTCAGGACACGAAGCAGTTCTGCTTTGGAATGGACGCGGTACTTTTAAGTGCTTTTGTAAAGGTAAAGCCGAAACAGAGAGTGTTAGACCTTGGAACCGGAACGGGAGTGATTCCCATTCTGTTAGAGGCGAAGACTCCGGGAGAGCATTTTACCGGGCTTGAGATTCAGCCGGACAGTGCCGACATGGCAAGACGAAGCGTTGCTTTAAATGGATTGACGGATAAAATCGATATCGTAACAGGAGATATAAAAGATGCCTCGAAGATCTTTGGGGCATCTTCTTTTGATATTATAACCACAAATCCGCCTTACATGATTGGACAACATGGTCTTACGAATCCGGAGGAAGCAAAGGCAATTGCCCGCCATGAAATATTGTGCAATCTTACGGATATTATGCGGGAGAGTGCGAGAATACTAAAGCCGGGCGGACATTTTTTCATGGTACACCGTCCGTTTCGTCTGACAGAGATTATCTGCTGTATGCATGAGTATCGCATTGAGCCAAAGCGGATGCGGCTGGTATATCCATATGCAGACCGGGAGCCGAACATGGTACTTATCGAAGGCTGCAGAGGCGGACGTTCCCGTATGACGGTGGAGAAGCCGCTGATTGTATACAAGGAACCGAATGTATACACCGATGAAATATATGAGATTTATGATTTGTAATGAAAGAAAGGAAAGACATATGTTTAATGAGATAACAATTGGACCGTTGACACTTCATACGTATGGACTGATGATTGGACTTGGATTTTTAGCCGCATATGCGATGTGTTATTACCGTGGAAAAAAGATGAAAATGGAAAAAAGCGGAGATATCCTTTATGGAATCTTCTGGTGTGCCATCATCGGCGGACTGGTGGGAACCAGATTGCTTTATTATATTGTAGAGATTCCGGAGATTATCAAAGACCCATCCATTCTCTGGAACTTTAAAAACGGTTATGTAGTATATGGAGGAATTATCGGAGGAATCTTAGTATCCTGGCTTTACTGCAGGATAAAGAAGGTATCTTTCATCGAATACTTTGACCTTGTTATGCCGGCAGTAGCACTGGCACAGGGCTTTGGAAGAATCGGATGCTTCTTTGCAGGCTGTTGTTACGGAAAAGCAACGGACAGCTGGTTTGGAATTACCTTTACTCATTCCGACTATGCTCCAAATGGAGTCAAGCTGATACCAACACAGCTTATTTCATCTGCAGGAGACTTCATGATTTGCCTGATGCTGCTTGCTTATGCAAAGCGTAAGCCGAAAAAAGGCAGAGTGGCATCCTTATATTTAATGTTCTATGGAATCGGAAGATTTGGTGTGGAATTTTTAAGAAGTGATTACCGCGGAAGCGTGGGATTCCTTTCTACTTCCCAGTTTATTTCCATTGGTATTGTGGCAGCAGGCATCATACTCTATCAGATGTTGCCGCGCATTTATGAAAATGCGAAGAAAGCGGAGTAAGAAGATATATAATACCACTTAAATAAAAGAGGATAGATTATGGCAGGAAAACTGTATCTGTGTGCAACACCCATTGGAAATTTAGAGGACATCACGTTCCGGGTATTGCGTACCTTAAAGGAAGTAGATTTAATAGCGGCAGAGGATACGAGAAATTCCATTAAGCTCTTAAATCATTTTGAGATTAAGACACCGATGACCAGCTATCATGAATATAACAAAATTGAAAAGGCATACAAGCTGGTAGAGAAATTACAGGAAGGCAAAAATATTGCCCTGATAACAGATGCCGGAACACCGGGTATTTCTGACCCGGGAGAAGAACTGGTTCGAATCTGTTATGAAAATGGCATCGAAGTAACTTCCCTTCCGGGACCGGCAGCCTGCATTACTGCATTGACCATGTCGGGACTTCCCACCAGACGATTTGCTTTCGAGGCATTTCTTCCGAGGGATAAAAAAGAACGTGCCAGAGTCTTAGAGGAGCTGGCGCAGGAGAGCCGAACCATGATTGTATATGAGGCACCACACCATCTTCTAAAGACCTTAAAGGAGCTTTATGAAGTTCTTGGAAACCGTGAATTAACGGTCTGCAAGGAGCTGACCAAACGATATGAGAACGCGACAAAAACGACATTCGAAGATGTTATAAAGATTTATGAAGACAACGAACCAAAAGGAGAGTACGTTTTAGTTATTTCCGGAAAGACATTTGAGACAAAGGAACAGGAAGCAAGAGAAGCCTGGGAGAGCCTTTCCGTCGAGGAACATATGGCACATTATGAGGCTTCCGGCATGGAACGGAAGGAAGCCATGAAGCAGGTGGCAAAGGATCGTGGCATCAGTAAACGTGATGTATATCAGGCACTGTTAAAGTAGAAGTTAAATAGTCTGCCGGTAGTAGTCCTTTAAATATTTTTTTACAATATCAAAAGGTGCAGGACCGATGGACAACACTGCCTGGTGAAACTGTTTATCGGAATAGGAATCCCCGAAGGTTTCTTTGGCGTAGTCCTTTAGCTGAAGGAATTCCAGGCAGCCAATATAATATTTGAGATAATGAGCCGGCTCCGCTACGATATAGTCGTAGATTTCGGAGACGGCTTCCTTATTGTCGATGCCATAATCACTTAAGAAGTCCTTAAGGTCACTGAGTGTCCAGCCCTTTGCATGAATGGATAAATCTGCGGTGGCATAGAGGCTCAAAAGAGCGGACTGGTTGTGCATAAGGAGCGAAGCCTTTTCCTCCGTCAGACCGGCATAAGAGTAAGAGAGCATTTCCACATAAGTTGCCCAGCCCTCTACATAGCCGGGATAGTTGAGAATACTCCGGATGGATGCACAGCCGGAGGCAGACGTAGTGGTAGTCTGATAGAGATGTCCCGGGAATCCTTCGTGCGCCAGTGTGGTGAAAAGCTCGAAGCCTTCGTAGTGGCTGCGGGGATTGATATAGATGACATTATGGGAAATGTTATCGATAGGGGCTGTCAGATAAAAGGCGGGAGCCATGGAATCCTGCATACAAGGATCCACGGAGCGGACGGAAAAATCCGTAGAGACCGGCGGCAGGAAATCCTTTGTAATAGCAGAAGAAAGACAGGTAAGCATCTCCTCCGGGGTGGCATCCTTCAGCGGAAAATCGTCGGTAGTAAGAGAGATACCGGGATGACTGGCAGCAATCCCGTTGATGGCAAGAAGGTCGGATTTCCGTTGCTTTTCTGTCATTTCTAAAAGTTCATCTATGGAATGGGAAGAGCCGGTGGCATCATAAACCAAAGCAGCATAATAGTCTGAGCCATCCGGAAAATAGCAAAGTCCGGCGGAGTTACTGCCACTACCTTTGTGCTCCACCAGAAAATCCCGCAAAGCTTCATAGGCTGGCAGAATATATTCCCTAAAAGCAGCTTCATTTTCGATACAGTAGGAAGCCTGTTCCTCCGCTGTTAAATCAGGAAGTTCCGCTACTTTATTACGAAAAGTAGTAATCAGATAATGCTCAGAACTGTTATCACAGAAGGTATTTAAGTCTGCAATCAGCGTATCCGCCTGGGTATCCGAAAGAAAAAGTCCCTCATTGATTTTATTCGTTTCATAATCTAAGACAGAATCAAAGCAGGATGGGATCAGTGAAAGCAGAGTCAGATAATCCTCCACATCTTTACGGTCATAGAAATGGTATTCTGATAGCAGAACCGGAAGCTGGGCAGGAAATCCGGTGGAAGGACGCAGGATTTCCGGGTAATAGGTATAGTCCGACTGACTGCGGTTAGAAGAGACATAGTCATTTAAAATATCATAGGTCAGCTTCTGCTCGGTGGTCAGTACCTCATAGTCATAGGACTGTAACCCACAGGAGATATTTTCGATATTTAAGGCAGATTGCTTTCTGGCATCGGCAGAATAATCCGGCAGAGCTATTTTATAATCGGTAATGCCATAGACTTCCGGCTGGCTTAAGGTATAGTGAAGGGTCAGGGTATCGGAGGTTACTTCGCTTTGAAATAAAAGACTGGTATATTCCTCAAAGGAAATGGAATCCGGCGCAATATAACCGGAATCAGAAGCCGACTGGTCTTTGCTGCACCCGCTTAGAAGAAATAAGGATAAAGCAAAGCAAATGGTTATCAGAAAAGGAGAAATATATTTGTGCAGCATAGACGGCCTCGGATGAAGAGTGTTCAACAAAGAATATGAAAAAAATCGTATCGATATGACAAAAGAACGTGATATGGCAGAAGAGGGTGTGCTATAATCACCAGAGAAAGTAGTTCCTTCCGGGGAAACTGCATATAGTAGAGTAATGGGAAAGCAAAAGAGGTTCGAAATGAATTATCTGTGGGGATTTATGATTCTTGTGGGAGTGCTCTACGGTGCAATCAACGGAACACTGCCGGAAGTGACCGAGGCAGCAGTAAACTCTGCCAAAGAAGCAGTGGCATTAGCCATTACGATGACAGGAGTCATGGCGTTCTGGATGGGAATGATGAAAATTGCGGAATGCAGCGGTATTGTAAAAGCGGCAGTAAAGAAAATGCGGCCGGTGCTGACATTTCTTTTTCCGGATATACCAGATGACCATCCTGCCAATCATTACATAGCAGTCAACATGATAGCCAATATGTTAGGCCTTGGCTGGGCGGCAACGCCGGCAGGCTTAAAGGCAATGCAGCAATTACAGGAGTTACATATTGCCAGACTTAAGGCAGCCGGAAAAAATATACAGAAGTATTCCGGAAATGCCACAAAGGAAATGTGTACCTTTTTGATTATCAATATATCGTCTCTGCAACTGATTCCCATGAACATTGTGGCGTACCGCAGTCAGTATGGCTCGGTGCATCCGGCTGCGGTGGTGGGACCGGGACTTGCAGCGACCATTATCAGCACAGCAACGGCAGTCATTTTCTGCCGGATTGTAAGTCGAAGGAGAACGGATTAATGTATACCATAGGAATCATCGAACAGGATAAAGCATTGGGGGATGCCATGGAGCAGGTACTGGATGAAAAAGGCTATTTTACAGTGCGGGCGGATTCCCTCGCAGATGCCGGGGAGTTATTTCAGCAGGTTATTGTGGATATGGTGGTATTAGACCTTGAGCAGAAGGAATTTGCCGGAAAAGAGGATGTAGCAGCAATATGGGAGAATACCCTCCTCGCCCTGGTGCAGGCAAAGTCGCTGCTATTGATTCGGCCGGAGAAAACAGGCTCTGTTTTTGAACGGTGTAAAAAATGCATAGAACGGGCAGACGATTATATCAGAAAGCCCTTTGATATACAGGAATTCCGCATCCGGGTGGAAGTACGTTTGAGTAAGATTCCGGCAGAAAAAGAGAAAGTAAGATTTTTTTATTACGAAGAGATAAAGCTGGATATCGAGAAGCGGCTGGCGACCATTGGCGGGCAGTCTACGAAGCTTACCAGAACAGAAGCTGCCATTTTAAAATGCCTGATACAGCGGAACGGACGGACCGTGACAAAGACCACGCTGTTAGATGAAATTGCAGAAGATACACCGGACTGTGTGGAAAATTCCATCAAAGTCCATGCCAGCAACTTGCGACGGAAACTGCGGGAATTAAGCGGCAGGGATTACATCGAAACCCGCAAGGGCGTGGGGCTGCGCCTGCGGAAGCAGTAAAAAGAGGCATGATAGTTCTCCTGCCTGCATAGAATGAAAAAGAAGCTCTTATCAGGAGAATGAGGATGCGCTTTCTTATGTTTCTGTCAGATGCCCTGATTCCGATACTGGTCTTTTACATCGTAGGATTCGGCATTCTGATGAAGAAAAATGTATATGACGATTTCTTAAAGGGAGCAAAAGAGGGCATACAGACAGTGGTTGGAATTCTGCCAACGCTGGTGGGACTTATGGTAGCAGTCGGAATCCTAAGAGCCTCCGGGCTGTTGGACTTCATTTCTACTACCTGCATGGGCTGGACGAAACATATCGGAATCCCTTCCGAGCTTATCCCCATTGCCATTGTCAAAATGTTTTCCTCCTCGGCGGCAACCGGACTGCTGGTGGATTTATACAAGGAAGCCGGATGTGATTCCTTCGTGGGAATGGCAGCCTCTGTCATGTTAAGCTGCACCGAGACCATTTTTTATACCATGTCAATTTATTTTATGTCGGTAAAAGTACGAAAGACCGGCTTTACGCTTCCGGGGGCATTGTTTGCTACGCTGGCAGGAATTGCGGCAAGTATCTTTTTGGCGGGACGGGTGTAGACTTTCCATAAATAGTGTGCTACACTTTTTCTGGGTTGACGAGGACTGTACAGGACTTCAGATGATGAAGATACAATTCTTCAAAAATCAGGAATAAAAGTGCTTGTAACTGTATATTATGTAAGGCAGGGACATAGAAATTTGACATTTGCAGAAGGAAGGACTATAATAGTTTTTGCAAATAAATAGCGCGGGATGGAGCAGTCTGGAAGCTCGTCGGGCTCATAACCCGAAGGTCACAGGTTCAAATCCTGTTCCCGCAACTCTTTAACCACTGCCTTATGGGCGGTGGTTTTCTTAGTTTACAGGAAATTGCTTTCCTGTAAAGTAAAAAACGCTCCGCGAGGATGCGCACTGCGGCGTATAAGGTAGATGTCGCAATCATGGAAACTCGCAAAGCGGGTTACTTGCGGCAAGTAGAGAAAAATAAGGGGTGTGACAATGACAGGAAAGATTAAAAATGAGCGAAAGAAGAAAAAACAGCAGAATATCCTGTTTCGGATTTTATTTCTGCTGGCACTGGCAGTATTTTTGTATGCGGCAGTAAGATTGATTCTGTATGGAATTACTTACTGGAAAGGAAGCCATGAATATAAGGGACTGCAGAAATATGTCAGGGAGCAGCCAAAGGATGAAAGCAGTACGGAAGAAAACGGAGAATTTACCGTAGATTTTTCCGGATTAAAGGAGCTGAACCCGGACTGCATCGGCTGGATCCGGTTTGAAAATATTGATATCAGCTATCCGATTATGCAGGGAGAGGATAATGAATATTATCTGAAGCATACCTTTGAGGGACAGGCTGTAACAGCGGCAAGTATTTTCATGGATGCCAACAATCATGCTGATTTTTCTGACCAGAATACCTTCATCTATGGCCATAATATGAAGGACAAGACCATGTTTGGTAAATTAAATGACTATAAGGATGAGGAATTTTATAAAGAAAATCCGTATTTTTATATTTATACACCGGATTATACCTACCGTTATGATATTTTTTCCTGTTATCTGGCAAGAGTGGATAATGAAGTGGATTTCTATACCCAGTTTGCATCCGATGAGCAGTTTCAGGAATTCTTAGATGGTGTAAAGGCACAGTCAGCGTATGATACCGGCGTAGAGGTAACACCAGAGGATAAAGTAATTACATTGATGACCTGCAACAAAGCAGGCTATGATTACCGTTTCTTGGTACATGCGGTACAGACAGAGGCAGTTCCAAACGGTGACGTGGCACCGGCAGAGGAGAATGCAGGCACAGAAAGCGAAGCGGAATAAAAGAGAAAGACTACTTTTAATGGAACAGGAGGCAGCAGAATGGATGGTATCGAGACATTAAAGCAATGGGTCATGGACTCAGATAATATTGTATTCTTTGGAGGTGCAGGTGTATCTACGGAGAGTGGCATTCCGGATTTCAGGAGTGTGGACGGACTTTATAACCAGAAATACGATTATCCGCCGGAAACCATCTTAAGCCATAGCTTTTATATGCGTAAAAAAGAAGAATTTTACCGATTCTACCGGGATAAAATGCTGTGCCTGGATGCAAAGCCTAATGCAGCGCATAAGAAATTAGCAGAGCTTGAGGCAGCCGGTAAGTTAAAGGCGGTTGTGACGCAGAATATTGATGGACTGCATCAGGCAGCCGGCAGCAAAAAGGTATTAGAGCTTCATGGCAGTGTCCACCGGAACTACTGCCAGAGCTGCGGAAAGCTATTTGATGCCGAATATATTTTAAAGAGTAGTGGAATTCCAACCTGTGATGAATGCGGCGGCAGCATCAAGCCGGATGTGGTTTTATATGAGGAAGGCTTAGACCAGCAGACCTTAGAGGATGCGGTGTATTATATCAGCCATGCAGATATGCTCATCATCGGAGGTACTTCACTGGCAGTATATCCTGCAGCAGGACTTATCGATTATTACCGGGGCAATAAGCTGGTGCTGATTAATAAGTCCACCACGCCATTGGACAACCGGGCAGACTTACTGATACAGGGCAGCATCGGAGCCGTATTGTCAGAGGTCTGAAAGAGGCAGAAGAAATTACCTAATAATATAGAAGATAATCATAGAAGAAAGGGACGACATGAATAATTATCAATACGAAGTAGGCGATATTGTAAAATTAAAAAAACAGCATCCCTGTGGAAGCCAGGAGTGGGAAATTCTTCGGGTAGGAGCGGATTTCCGGTTGAAATGCATGGGTTGTGACCATCAGATTATGATTGCCAGAAAACTAGTGGAGAAGAATACCAAAGGGCTTCGAAAAAAAAGTGAGCAAAAAAATGAAACAGAATCGTAAGAATAATAAGAAAAACACTTGCGAAACGGGTCAGATTATGCTATCATATAGGCTCGTGATATGTAAAAATTCCTTGCTTCCCGCATAGACAGGAGGCCAGAGACCAAAAGGAGGTAAATCTAGCATGAACAAATATGAATTAGCACTTGTTGTGAATGCCAAGATCGAAGACGATGTCAGAACTGCTACAGTTGAGAGAGCAAAAGAGTATATCACTCGTGCAGGTGGAACTGTAACAGAAGTAGAAGAGTGGGGTAAGAAGAAATTAGCTTACGACATTCAGAAAATGAGCGACGGCTTCTACTATTTCATCCAGTTCGAGGCAGAATCATCTGTTCCGGCAGAAGTAGAGCAGAATGTTCGTATTATGGACAACGTACTTCGTTTCTTATGCGTTAGAAAAGACGAGGCATAAATAGAAGAGAAGGAGAAAGTGGTATGAATAAAGTTATACTTATGGGACGTTTAACAAGAGATCCGGAGGTTCGTTACTCCAGCGGAGATAACCAGATGGCAATCGCAAGATATTCACTGGCTGTAGACCGCAGAGGCAGACGTGAAGGGAATGATGGGCAGACCGCTGATTTTATCAACTGCGTAGCATTTGGAAGAGCAGGAGAGTTTGCTGAGAAATATTTCCATAAAGGAATTAAGGTACTTGTAACAGGTCGTATCCAGACCGGAAGTTACACCAACAAAGACGGTCAGAAAGTATATACCACTGATGTCATAATAGAAGAGCAGGAATTTGCTGAGAGTAAATCAGCATCCGACAATGCAGGCGGTTTTGCACCGGCTGACAGACCTTCACCAAGCAGTGCAGGCGATGGATTTATGAATATCCCTGACGGAATTGATGAGGAATTACCATTTAACTAAATCAATAGGAGGTAATAGCCATGGCTTTCAATAAGACAGACAGAGATGGTGCGCCAATGAGAAGAAGAGGCGGAATGCACAGAAGAAAGAAAGTTTGTGTTTTCTGTGGAAAAGATAACACTATCGATTATAAAGATGTAAATAAGTTAAAAAGATATATCTCTGAGAGAGGAAAAATCCTTCCAAGAAGAATCACAGGAAACTGTGCAAAACATCAGAGAGCTTTGACAGTTGCTATCAAGAGAGCACGTCATATCGCAATTATGCCTTACGTTCAGGATTAATTCTGAACTCAGCAGGTACACAACGTATACAAAAGGACGATTCGAAAGAATCGTCTTTTTTTGAATGTGCGCCTAGCGGCACACATTACAAAAGGGGCTGTCATATGACAGCCCCTTTTTCTATAGCACTCAAAATACAATCGGGTTGGTCCAGGCGGTCTGTCCAAGCGTATTTTTTACTTCGATACGGACATACTGCTCCAGACCGGTCAGAGGGATTGAGACATGCTGCAGAGGAATGTTATTTTCCATCATGACGGTTCTGCTACTTCCAATATTACCGCCACAGATGAAGTTTACCCGTTCTGCATTTTCACAATCCACATAGATTTCACCATTCCGGAAGCCCCATTGTGTAATGACTGCTCCATTAGAGGAATAGTAATTTCCTTTCAGCAGATTTGCTACAATGCTTTCGTGGTCAAGTTTCTCGGATTTTACCATTACAAATCCACCAAAACTATCCTGGAAAGTTCCACCGTTATGATTGTCATCGGAGGCAAAGCAGGAGATGTCGGTTCCGTGACGAAGCATGGTATCGAAGAATACGGTATCTTCCCCTTCAGCACATTCATTGACGGTATCATAGTTGTAACATTCAATTGCCCAGATGCCCTGCAGTCCGTTTACATCTTCGATATCCACACGGGACCAGACAGGGTGATTATAGGTGGTAAAACAGCCTTTTTTCTTTAAATTATCAGATAAGGTCTGTGCAGCCGCTATTCCGTTCCATTGATTTAGATAGACGCGGATCGGATAAAGCTGGTTTGTGGTAAAAGCATCTGCACCGGCAGTTTTCTGCATTTCCTTTGTGCCAAGAATACCATGGATGTGATGGGCTTTCTTAAGACAGAAGTGGAAGTTTTTATTCCGGAATGCCATAAGTTCCTGAAAAGTCATATCACAGTAACCACGGTTTAAGGTTTCCGCATCGAAAACATCTGAAAAATCGTCGGATGTAATGAGATAGGTGCTTGCTTCAAGTCCCGGAAGAATAATAAAGTCATCACGGTCTAATTCTTCTCTGAGATCGGTATAATAATCATGTTCAGAGAGACAGAGGAAGGAATATCCATGCTCTCTGTAATAGGAAGCCGACTGCGCAGGTGTCAGACGGCCATCAGAATTTACGGTGTGGGAATGAAGGTTTCCTTTAAACCAGGAACCTTCTTCGGAAAACATTTTATCACAGGCTTTCATAGTAATTATCCTCCTTAATCTTCAAGTGGCAGACAGTTCCGTTTTTCTAAAGAAAGCCAGACCTGCTGTTCATCTTTATATAAAGCAAAACTTCTGAAAAGCGTATCTACTTTAAAAGTAATTCCATTTACATCAATATGATAGTGTAAAGTATTTCCAACAGAACGGTTATTTATGATTTTTCCGGAAAGGGTATGCATGGAGTCATTTCCTTCCGGCTTTTCCGTGGAAATCTGAATGGTTTCCGGACGGATGGCAGTCATTTTATTGTCAGGAGCGGCCATCTGGAATGCCTGTAAGAATTCCTCCGGGGATAAAACATTATAATGACCGATAAAACTTGCGGCAAAGCGGGTCTTTGGCTTTGTATACAGTTCAATCGGGCTGCTGACCTGCTCGATTCTGCCATCATTCAGAAGACAGATGCGGTCAGACATACTCATGGCTTCATCCTGGTCGTGCGTAACAAAAATTGTAGTGATGTTAAGCTCCTGCTGGATGCGCCGGATTTCAATCTGCAGATTCTTACGAAGTTTGGCATCAATTGCGCTTAAAGGCTCATCCAGAAGCAGAACCTTCGGGCGGGAAATGATTGCTCTGGCTAAAGCAACACGCTGCTGCTGACCACCGGAGAGATTACCCGGATAGGCTTTCTTCTTATCGGTCAGACCAACGATATTCAGGACATCATCTATTTTGGCTTTCTGGTCAGCCTTTGGCATTTTCTGGATTGTGAGCGGGAAAGATAAATTCTCTTCCACAGTCATATTCGGGAAAAGTGAATACTGCTGGAAAACCATACCGATATTCCGGTTCTGGGCAGGTGTTTCCGTAACATCATTTCCATCCAGAACAAAGGTGCCTTTGTCAATGGTCTCAAGACCGGACAGACAGCGGAGCAGAGTGGATTTTCCACATCCGGAAGGACCAAGTAAACTTACAAATTCTCCCTGCTCTATATTTAATGAAATACCTTTCAGTACTTCGTTTTTGTCAAAAGATTTTTCTATATTTGAAATCTCCATGTAACTCATTTGATTTAATTCTCCTTATTTCCCTGAGGGTTATTTCTGGCTGCACATTTATGAACAGTCAGATTAATGATCATGGTTAAAACCAGTAAGATTACCACGCCGGCACTGAATGACTGCAAATCGGTATTCCGGTTTTTGTAAAGGTAGGTCTGTACTGTTTCGTACTGGGAGGATGCGATAATCTTGATAATGGCAAAATCTCCAAACAGGGCAGAGAAACTGATAAGCGCAGTATTCATAAGTCCCGGAAGAACAGTAGGAACGATAATCTTTACAAATCCATAAAATTTATTGGCACCAAGAATGGAAGCCGCGTCTAATAATGTTTTGGTATTTACGGCATACAGGCTGTTCCGGATTCCCTGATAAGTAAGCGGAAGACAGAAAATACAGTATGCGCACATCAGCATGATAATCCGGTTGGAAAAGATGGTGCCGCTTCCTGCATAGGTTGACAGGATTGAGGTTGCAAGGATAATACCATTAATTGTAGTAGGTATAATACAGCAGACCTGGATATATTTTTCCATGCGTGGAAAATATACGATAGTGGCAAAAAGTGTTAACAGAATGATGATGTTAACAAGGATAACAGGGAGTGCGGAGATGAAAATACCGCGTAAAATTCCAAGGAAAAAGGCAGAATCGGTAAATTTATCAATATAAAACTGAAAAGTCAGATTCTGAGGTAAAATAGAAGTCCATCTTCCTGCAAAGGAATAAATAAAGGAAACAGTCAGAGGAAGGAGTAAAAACAGGGCAATGATAATCTGCCATATAAATCCCAGTGTACGATTCTTTTTCATTTAATCCCTTCCTTTCTGAAATAATTTTTTAACAAAGTTGGTGCAGCCAAGCACTAAGAGCATGATAAGAAGCATAACGATAGATAATGCACTACCAAGTTCCGGACGCTGTCTGACATCACCTACAAACATATCTGTAATCTTAATCGGTAATAGCGGAACACCGTTGTTTACCAGCAGATATGGTGTCGTATAAGCAATTAAAGCATTTGCAAAGAGCATGTTGACGGTTCCCATGATGGAAGGCATCATAATCGGTAATCCGATTTTCCGCCAGAAACGGAAGGAACTGCAGTTCATCAGTAAAGCCGCTTCTTTCCATTCTTTCCGGATTTCCTGAAAGGCCGGGAGCAGCAGGAGAGTTCCCATTGGAATCTGGAAATAGAGGAAAATAATAAACATTCCTTTTAAAGAATACAAATTATAATTTGCAAGCCAGGAAATATCCATATTTTTTCCGATTAAGACAAATACTCCGGCAGTTCCAAGCAGCGTGACAAAGGCCAGGGTCAATGGAAGCCCGGCGAAGGTGGAAGTAAGATTTAAAAGGGATAAATACCACCGTTTGTTACGTTTTTCGGCATTGCTTAATGCAAGTGCAAGCAGGAAATCAAGGATTGTTCCTAAGAAAGTGGAACATATTGTAATCCAGATACTGTTTTTAATGGCAACCAGATAGCTTGTTTTAGAAAAAATCTCGATATACCAGGATAAGCCGAAATGTCCTTCTCCTGTGGAGAAGCTTTTGGCAAGCATCTGGAAGAATGGAACAAATAAAAAGAAGATAATTAAAAGGAAAAAGGGCATAAAAAAGCCCATTTTCCGCCAGTTTTTTTTGAAATTATTCATGCTGTCACCAACTTCTATTCACCGATAAGAGGAATGATTTCTTCTTCCCAACGGTTGGCAATTTCAGAACAAGCCTTGGTAACAGTATCGTTATCTGTTAATGGAATGGTGTTTGTATATTCGTCATCGGAAATCATTTTTGCTTTCAGATCATCTGGAAGGACAACATCTTCACGGATTGGTCTTGCATATCCTCTTGCCCGGTCAATCTGACCTTCATCACTTAAGAGATATTCTACTGTTAATGCAGCGGAGTAAGGATGTGGTGCATATTTATTGATAACCAGACAGTATCCGGACTGGACAGCACCGTCCTGCATAACATGACATTCCATATTAAGGTCTGGATTATTATCTGCCACAATATCACGATACTGTAAAGAAAGATAATCCCAGGTTACTAAAACATCGATTTCACCACGGTTCAGACGTTCTACACTGCCGTCAGCAACATCAATACGTCCTTCACTTGCCAGTTCTTTGAAGTAGTCAAAAGCAGGATCAAGATTCTCTGCATCACCACCCATGGCATAAGCACAGGATAAAACTGCCATCTGTGAGCTGGCACCTCTTAATACATCACCTAAAGTAACTTTTGCATCACTGTTTTTCAGGTCTTCCCAGGAAGTGATCGGATCGGAAACGTTATTGGTATTTACCAGTGCACTCATAGTGCCAAGATAAGAAATCGTCCATTTACCATCTGGATCTTTTGCCCAGTCAGGAATGGAATCCCAGGTGGAAGCTTTATAAGGCTGTACAACATCCATATCAACGGCAGTTGGTCCAAACGCCTGTCCTACGTCGCCGATATCTTTGGTAGGAGAATCTTTTTCACTTTCAAATATTGATAATTCTTCTGAAGAAGTCATATCTGTATCATCATGCTCAAGACCGTAGGTTGATGTGATATTTTCCCAGCTGCCTTTCCAGTTGGCCCAGTCATCCGGCATTCCAACAGAAGAAATAGTTCCTTCTTCTTTGGCTTTTTCCTTAATTGTATCTAAGGATACGGAAGTGAGGTCTACGGATTCAGAGGATGAACTTTTACCACAGCCACTGAGTAAACCGGTTGATAAAATACTGATAATTAATAAAGTACTTACAAATTTCTTTTTCATAATAACCTCCATAAAATGTCGTTTTTTTGTATAAGCACAAATGACATTCTAAGAGAAGCAGGTAAAATCCATAAGTGGATTTGCGTAAAAAATGAACCAAGATTGTAAAGCGTATGAAAAATCAGAAGTGACTGGAATAAGGTAAAAGGACAATTGGTACAAAGGAAATCGGTTGCGAAATAGAATAAGGTATGGTATATTACTCTATGTAACTGCGTTAATGCGCTAAAGAACAATGAATGTAAGGGAGAAATTATCATGAAAACATTGAAGAAAGCATTAGTAACTGGTTTAGTTGCCGTAATGATGGTAGTAAACCTGGCTGGCTGTGGAAAATTTGATGCAGCAGCTTATGTAGAGTCCTGTCTGGATCTTTTAACAAAAGGAGAGACAGAGCAGTACATGAAAATGACCGGCCGTAGCAAAGAGCAGGCAGAATCTGATTACGAATCTAACATCGACGCTATGATGACAGAGATGGATCAGTTCAACTTATCCGATGAGTTAAGCAACAGCTATCGTCAGCTTTTTAAAGATGTATATGCAAAAGCAAAATACACTGTAAAAGATGCTGAGAAGATGGATGACAAAGACGGATATTATGTAACTGTTGAAATTGAGCAGATGACAGGCCTTTTTAACGGAATCCAGGAAGAACTTATGACAGAGTTCACAGAGTGGGCAAATTCCTTTGATGCAGATACTTATCCAACAGAGGATGAAATGTATGAGCAGATGTATCAGATGATGTATGATCTTATGAGTGCAAGAGTAGACAGCATCACATATAATGATCCACAGGAAGTTGTTGTAGAAGTGATTGGAGAAGACAACGTATACAGCATTTCTGATGGAAGCATGACAGAGCTTGATGAAGCATTATTAGATGTAGCAACAGAGTAATTAAAATCAGAAATCTATAAAATAAGAAGAAGGCAGGTAATTGCAAAAGCAGTTACCTGCCTTCTTCTTATTAATAATTTTATAAATGTTTTACTTGTTTTCTTTAAGGGCATTTGTTACAATCAACACAAAGCATATATTCTAATTTTCGAATGGCAAAAGCCAATCTAAATTTCTGGTATCAATTCAATGAATTCTATGCTTTTAAATTCTAATTACAATTAATGAACGCATAGTGCATTGGATAGGCGGAATTTCAGAATCGGAAATGGGATATGCAGTCCTGCTTTTCCTTGCATTATGGGAAAAGGAGGAAACATGAAAACTTTAGAAGAACTGAATCTGGTGGATGACTTTCTGGTAAACAGCCTGACCAGCCACAAAATTTATGGGGAACAGTCGGCGAGATACATTTTGGAATGTATTCTGCATCGGCAGATAGGAAAGCTTACAGTAGTGCCACAACGTTTCTTTTGCGGAGAGAATACAGAGACTCACGGCATTCGGCTGGATGTATATCTGGATGAAGAAAACGGAGAAATCTTTGATATAGAACCAGACCAGAATGACGGGAAAGAAGAAATCGTATCACTGCCACGAAGAGTCCGGTTTTACCATGCGAAGATTGACGCAGGCAATCTGACGGCAGGGGATACCTATGGGAGACTTCGGAATGTCATAGTAATTTTTATTACAACCTATGACCCCTTTGGACTGAACCGTATGGTGTATACAATCAAGAATAGCTGTATTGAGGTGCCGGAATTAGAGTATGAGGATGGTGCACAGACGATATTTTTGTATACAAGAGGAAGGGAAGGAAACCCACCAGAGGAATTAAAACAGCTACTGCATTACATGGAGCATTCATCCATAGAGAATGCTCCATCTGAAAACTTGAAAAAGTTACATCGGATGGTAACGGCAGTTAAGCGGGATGGAGAGGTAGGTCTTGCATATATGAAGAGTTTTGAGAGAGAAGAGCGGATTCGGAAACAGGGCGAAGCAGAAGGAAAAGCAGAGGAAATCATACGTCTTGGTCGCCGATTTGAAAAATCCAAAGATGAGATAGTGGAATTATTAAAGGAAGAATTAGGCGTAAAAGAAGAAAATGCACTGGAAATTTTAGAAATGTATGATAAATAAAGAAGAACTACATTAAAATATTGAAAGCAGGCATATCATAGTTTTGATATACCTGCTTTTTTACATACAATTTACAAAACCATAGCTTTGTATTTTACGTTCCCCCGTTATGATAACAATTGTCACGAAGACGAGAAAAGAAAAAATAAATCATTTTGGAGGAAAGAAAATGAAAAAGAAATTATTATCCGTAATGCTGGTAGGAGCATTAGCAATCAGCGCATTAACAGGATGTGGAAGCAAAGAAACCGCATCAGATGACAGCCAGAAGACAGGCACAACAACAGAGGCAGACAGCAGCAGTGATGCAGCAGATACATCAGATTTTGATAACAGTGAAATGATTAACGTACAGTCCAGAGAAGATGGTTCCGGAACAAGAGGAGCATTTATCGAATTGTTCGGCATCGAAGAGAAAGATGCAGATGGAAATAAAATTGATAACACAACTGAGGAAGCAAATATCACAAACAGTACAGAAGTAATGCTTACATCCGTAGCTGGTGATGAATATGCAATCGGTTATGTATCACTTGGTTCTTTAAATGATACCGTAAAGGCATTAAAGATTGACGGAGCAGAAGCAACTGCAGAAAACATCAAAGCCGGTACATACAAAATCGCAAGACCATTTAACATCGCAACGAAAGGTGATGCAACAGGACTTGCAGCAGATTTCATCAACTACATCATGAGTGATGAAGGACAGAAAGTAATCGAAGACAATGGTTATATTTCACAGGGAAGTAACGGAGCATTTACATCCGATGGTTCTACCGGAAAAATCGTAGTAGCCGGTTCTTCTTCCGTAAAACCAGTAATGGAGAAATTAATTGAAGCATACAAAGCAATCAACAAAGATGCAGAAATCGAACTTCAGGAATCTGATTCTACAACAGGTATGATAGCAGCAATGGAAGGAACCTGTGATATCGGAATGGCTTCCAGAGAATTAAAAGACAGCGAAACAGAAGGCGGACTTACCGCACAGGTAATCGCAATGGATGGTATCGCAGTAGTAGTAAACAACAGCAACCCAATGGATGAGATGAGTTCAGATAATGTAAAGGATATCTTCACAGGTGCAGTAACAACCTGGGATGAAGTTGCAAAATAAATCTGCAAGTAGGATAAGGTAAGAACAGTATGAATAATTTCAAAGAAAAAGCAATGAAAATAGTATTCTTACTTACAGCCAGTTTCTCCATACTGGCTGTTGCCTTAATCTGCGTTTTCCTTTTTGCAAATGGAATACCGGCAATCAAAGAAATCGGATTGCCGGACTTTCTGCTAGGTACAAAATGGAAACCGGGAAATAACCTCTATGGAATCTTCCCGATGATTTTAGGCAGTATCTATGTAACCGCCGGAGCAATTGTGGTGGGAGTACCAATTGGGATCTTAATGGCAATCTTTATGGCAAGATTTTGCCCGAAGAAGCTTCACAGCTTCTTAAAGCCGATGGTAGACCTGTTAGCAGGAATCCCGTCCATCGTATATGGATTCTTTGGTCTGGTAGTCATAGTACCATTTGTAAGAGAACATTTTAAAGGAAACGGAAACAGTATATTTACCGCATCGATCCTTCTTGGAATCATGATACTTCCAACCATAATCAGTGTATCGGAAGCTGCCATCCGTGCAGTACCGGAGCATTATTACGAAGGAGCACTGGCACTTGGCGCAACCCATGAGCGAAGTGTCTTTAAGACTGTGGTTCCGGCAGCAAAATCTGGAATCATGGCAGCGGTTATCTTAGGAATCGGCCGTGCCATTGGTGAGACCATGGCGGTTATGATGGTAGTAGGTAATCAGGCACGTATTCCGAACAGTATATTTAAGGGTGTACGTACCCTGACAACAAATATCGTAATTGAAATGGGTTATGCAACGGATCTGCACCGTGAGGCATTGATTGCAACCGGCGTTGTACTGTTTGTATTTATCCTTATTATCAATCTGGTATTTTCAATTGTAAAAGGAAAGGCGGATAAAGAATAATGACAAAATTCAAAGATAAAATGAATTCTTATAAAAAGCATCCGGGTTCCTTCCTTTTATTACTGCTGGTAGTAGCAGCGGCAATTATAACAGTAGCAGTATTGCTTTATCTGGTGGCGTACATATTGATTCACGGTGTGCCATATTTAAAACCAAGTCTTTTCGCACTGGAATATAATTCGGATAATGTATCCATGCTTCCGGCAATGATAAATACATTGGAAATGACACTGGTTTCCCTGCTTTTTGCAGTACCCCTTGGAATCGGAGCCGCAGTTTATCTGGTGGAATATGCGCCGAAGGGAAGCAAACTGGTTAAAGTAGTCAGAATTACGGCAGAGACCTTAACTGGTATTCCTTCTATTATATATGGTCTGTTTGGTATGTTATTTTTTGTAACCTACCTGCACTGGGGCTATTCCATGTTAGCCGGTGCGGCAACTCTTGCCATTATGGTATTGCCGGTTATCATGCGAACCACAGAAGAAGCATTGCTTTGTGTGCCGGATACCTACCGGGAAGGAAGCTTTGGATTAGGAGCCGGAAGACTTCGTACCGTATTCCGTATTGTTCTTCCATCCGCAATGCCGGGAATATTATCCGGAATCATCCTGGCAGTAGGACGAATTGTAGGAGAGACCGCAGCACTGATTTATACCGCAGGAACGGTAGCAGACTTTGCCCCAAACCTGATGGCATCCGGACGAACCTTGGCTGTTCATATGTATTCTCTTTCCAGAGAGGGCTTACATACCAATGAGGCTTATGCAACCGGCGTAGTTCTTCTGGTCATTGTATTACTGATAAATGGTGTATCAACTTTGATAGCCAGGAAATTCACGAAAGGAGATGGAGAAGTAAAATGAGTGAGCAGGCAAAATTTTCTGTCAAAGGACTTGACTTATATTACGGAGATTTCCACGCATTAAAAGATGTGAATCTTGATATCAATGCAAAAGAGATAACTGCATTTATCGGACCATCCGGTTGTGGAAAGTCTACATTTTTAAAAACATTAAACAGAATGAATGATTTGGTAGAGGGCTGTAAGATTACCGGAGACGTAAGATTAGACAGTGAAAATATATACAGCGGCATGGATGTCAGCCAGCTTAGAAAGCGTGTGGGAATGGTATTCCAGAAGCCAAATCCATTTCCGATGAGTATCTATGACAACATTGCATATGGTCCGAGAACCCACGGTATCCACAACAAAGCCAAATTAAATGAAATCGTGGAGACATCCCTGCGTCAGGCAGCTATCTGGGATGAAGTAAAAGATCGTCTGAATAAGAGTGCATTGGGCATGTCCGGTGGACAGCAGCAAAGACTTTGTATTGCAAGAGCGCTGGCAGTACAGCCGGAAGTAATCCTGATGGATGAGCCGACTTCTGCACTGGATCCGATTTCCACTTCCAAAATCGAGGATCTGGTAATCGAATTAAAAAAAGATTATACCATTATTATGGTAACCCACAATATGCAACAGGCAACCCGTGTATCGGATAAAACAGTATTTTTCTTATTGGGAGAGATTATAGAGAGTGGAGATACCGAAAAATTATTCTCCGTTCCAACAGACAAACGGACAGAAGATTATATTACAGGGAGGTTCGGTTAAATGCGTAATCGTTTTGACAGACAGCTAGAACAGTTGAATAATGAATTGATCCAGATGGGAAGCATGATAGAGCATGCCATTGAAATGGCAGTTTCTGCCCTGGTAAACCAGGATACGGAAAAAGCCAAAGAAGCAATGGCATATGATGTGGAAATCGACCATCAGGAGCGTGATATTGAATCCTTATGCATGAAGCTTTTATTGCAGCAGCAGCCGGTTGCAAGAGATTTGCGCCTGATTTCTGCAGCATTAAAAATGATTACCGATATGGAGCGGATCGGCGACCATGCCGGTGATATTTCCGAGATGACACTGCTGATGTCTGATGAACCGTATATCATCAGCCCGGAAGAGATTCAGGGTATGGCAAAGGAAACCACAGACATGGTTATCAAGAGCATTGATGCCTTTGTAAAACGCGATATGGAGCTGGCAAAGAAAGTAATCGCACAGGATGATGTTGTGGATGACCTTTTCATGAAAGTAAAACAGGATTTAATCCAGATGATCAATAAAAGCGCAGAAAATGGCGAGCAGGCAGCAGATATCCTTATGGTAGCCAAATATTTTGAACGTATCGGCGACCATGCTACCAATATTGCAGAGTGGGTCATCTATTCCATTACGGGAAGCCATATTGACTAAAAATTCTTAGACAAAAGAGAAAAAATAAGTACATTTTTTACACTGCTTATACATAATTCTTACAAACTGATAAAATATCCTTGCAAAAAGTCTCTAAAGTGTATATGGTGTATATGTAAGACGAAAAATATGTAAAAAATTGAAAAGTCTATGCATATACGATGCATAAGGAGGACAAAATGGATATTTTTGGAATACTGACACTGATTGGAGGATTGGCCCTGTTCCTGTATGGAATGGATGTTATGGGAGCTGGGCTGGAGAAAGTATCAGGAGGCAAGTTAGAGAGGATACTGGAGAAATTAACTTCCAATCCGCTCAAAGGAGTGCTGTTAGGAGCCGGAGTAACTGCTGTTATTCAGTCATCTTCAGCAACTACCGTAATGGTAGTTGGTTTTGTAAACTCCGGAATTATGAAGCTTTCCCAGGCAATCGGAATTATCATGGGTGCCAATATCGGAACCACAATAACATCCTGGCTCTTAAGTCTGACCGGAATAGATAGTGGAAATGTATGGATTAATCTCTTAAAACCATCTTCTTTTACACCGGTTCTTGCGATGATAGGTATTGTTTTAATGATGACCGGAAAGAAAAGCAAGAAAGCTGATGTAGGGGAGATTTTATTAGGCTTTGCAGTATTGATGACCGGAATGGAAAGTATGAGCGGAGCAGTAAAACCGTTGGCTGATGTTCCTGAATTTACCAATATACTGACTATGTTCCATAATCCAATTTTAGGAATTCTGGTAGGAGCACTTCTGACAGCGGTGATTCAGAGCTCGTCCGCATCTGTAGGTATATTGCAGGCACTGTCTGTAACAGGAGCATTTACTTATGGCTCAGTTATTCCAATTATTTTAGGACAGAATATCGGAACCTGTGTTACAGCTATGATTTCTTCTGTTGGAGCAAACCGGAATGCAAAGCGTACTGCTTTTGTGCATCTGTATTTTAATATTATTGGTACCGTATTGTTCCTGACATTATATAGTATTTTGAATGCAGTTATTCATTTCCCGTTTGCAAATGATACAGTTGGTGTAGCAGGAATTGCACTGATTCACAGTATCTTTAATATATTTGCAACTGTAGTTTTATTCCCGTTTACAAAGGGACTGGAGAAGTTGGCATATCTGACACTTCCGATTACCGAAGAGGAAAAGAGCAAGAAAGAGGTACAGGAGTTCCCGTTATTAGACGACCGTTTCCTTGCAACACCATCTTTTGCCATTGAGCAGTGCCACAGCATGTCCATTGAGATGGCAAACCTTTCCAAGGATTCCTTCTTAGAAGCAATCGGACTTTTGGAGAATTATACACAGGAAGTAGCGGACGACATTATTGCAAAGGAAAATCTTGTAGATAAATACGAGGACAAGCTGAGGGCTTATCTGACGAAATTAAGCAGTCAGAATCTGACTTATGCAGACAGCCAGAATGTATCTACGCTGTTACATTGTATTACAGATTTTGAGCGTATTTCGGACCATGCAGCGAATATCGTAGATTCCATTATCGAGATGACAAAGAAGGAGCTGGTTTTCTCTAAGAAAGCAGAGGAAGAAATGCATGTATTTGGAAAAGCAGTAGAAGACATTCTCTGCCGTACCATGACTGCATACGCTGCCGATGATGAAGAGCTGGCAAAGACCGTAGAACCGTTAGAGCAGGTTATTGATGAATTAAATAAAGCAATTAAGAAACGGCATATCAAACGTCTCCGGAAAGGAAAATGTTCTATCGAGTTAGGACTGGTGCTGGCAGATATCGTTACCAACTATGAGCGTGTATCCGACCATTGTTCCAACATTGCAGTCTGCCTGATCCAGGAACAGGATAAAGAGGTAGAAGAGCATGACCTGACGGCACATATGGATGAAGAAGACAATAGAAAATTTGCAGAGCAGGTAAAAGAATATACAGAAAAATACGCTTTGCCGGAAAAATAAAAAAGCCGGGAGGAAAATGCAATGGCACTTATCTATATCGTAGAAGATGATATAAACATACGGGAAATCGAACGTTATGCACTAAAAAACAGTGGTTTTGAAGTAGAGGAATTTGATAACGGAAAAGATTTCTTCCAGAGAGTGTCAGAGCAGGCCCCATCCCTGATGCTGTTAGATATTATGCTGCCGGGAGAGGATGGACTGGAAATTTTAGGCCGTGTCCGGAAAAATCCGGCAACAGAAAAGACTCCTGTGATTATGGTAACGGCAAAGACCACAGAGATTGATAAAGTCCGTGGACTGGATATGGGTGCAGATGATTATATCAGTAAGCCTTTTGGCGTGATGGAGCTGATTTCCAGAGTGAAAGCATTACTCCGCCGTACCGAAAAGGAAGATGATGGTGATACATTAACCTGTGGAAGCATAGAGATTGATAATAAGCGTCACAGCGTAACCGTTCAGGGAGAAACCTGTGAGCTTACTTTTAAAGAATTTGAACTATTAAAATACCTTATGATAAATCAGGGTATTGTATTATCCCGTGACAAGCTGATGAATCAGGTCTGGGGATTTGAATACGAAGGAGAAAGCCGTACTGTAGATATGCACATAAAGACGCTCCGGCACAAGCTTGGCGATGGCGGGCAACAGATTAAAACCGTCCGCAATGTGGGCTATGTGATGGAGCCGTAGGAGCATTCATGAAGAAAAAAATAAATATACGATTTATTATGATAGCAGCGCTTGCCATTGTGGTCACAGCGCTGTCTGCTATGTTAGTGTATTATAATATTTTAAAAGAGCAGGTATTTGGAGATTTGAAAGCCTATGCCCATGTGATAGAGCTTTTGAATATAGATGACCTTGCAGCAGGAATAGAAAAAGACCCGTATAATCCCATCGATGATGACCTTCGAATCACATTGATTGGAGCAGATGGGGAAGTATTATATGAAAGTCTGTTAAATAAAGACGAGATGGACAATCATAATGAACGCCCGGAAATTATTGAAGCAAGGGAAAAAGGCGAAGGCGAAGCCGTCCGTTACTCGGCCACTTCCGGAACCCATACTTTTTACTATGCGGAGCGTTTACAGAATGGAAATGTGCTTCGAATCGGAAGGGATTCCGTCAGTGTAAACCGTATTATGGTAAATACTTTAGTGATTGTACTGGTAATTGCACTTTGTATTCTCTTTATCTGTATGGGAATTTCCCATTATCTGACGAAGAAGCTGGTAGAGCCTATTGAGAAGCTGGCAACGAATATTATGCTGGTGGATGAGAATAATGTATATGAAGAAATCCGGCCTTTTGTGAATACCATTAAGGAGCAGCACATCAATATTATCAATAATGCGCAGCTTCGCCAGGAATTTACCGCGAACGTATCCCATGAATTAAAGACACCGCTGACAGCAATTTCCGGTTATGCGGAGTTAATCGGAAACGGAATGACCGGCAAAGAGGATACCATCCGTTTCTCTAATGAGATACATTCCAATGCCAACCGGCTGTTAAGCCTGATTAATGATATTATAAAGCTTTCAGAACTGGATGAAGCAGACCACCAGATGGAAATGGAAAGAATCGACCTTTATAAACTGGCGGAGAACTGTGTGCAGATGATGCAGGTGACTGCGGAAAAGCAGGGAATCAGACTTATTCTGCAGGGAGAGAGTACCATGGTCATGGCAAATAAGGGACTGATGGATGAAGTCTTTTATAATCTTTGCAGCAATGCCATCCGCTATAATAAGCCAGGTGGAAGTGTCACAGTAACGGTAGGAACAAAGGATGAGCATCCGTTCTTAAGTGTAGCGGATACCGGAATCGGAATTCCAAAGGAATGCCAGGAACGTGTATTTGAGCGGTTTTACCGGGTAGATAAGAGCCGTTCGAAATCCACCGGCGGAACAGGACTTGGACTTGCCATTGTAAAGCATATCGTGGCACAGCATAATGCTGCCCTTCACTTAGACAGTGAGCTGGGTGAGGGAACCACCATAGAAATTGTATTTTAGGAAGAACAAGAATGGAAAGAATTGACATAAATTATCATTTAGCGTATATTTGAAGAACAATCCGTGAGGGAGTAGTTCGCGTGAATACGTGATTTGTCAACAACCTCGGTCTGATGAAGACCTGGCAAATCTTAATGAATGAGACTCATGTATGCAGCACAGGATAACTGCATACATGCAGTCTCATTTTAAATTATACTATCGGAGGAATTTGTGTTTATGGTAATGTTCTTTACACTCTTGCTGATGGGAGTCGGACTGGCAATGGATGCTTTTGCAGTGTCTATCTGCAAGGGACTTTCCATGCGGAAGGTAAACAAAAAACAATGTCTTGTAATTGGCTTATTTTTTGGAGGTTTTCAGGCACTGATGCCATTTATTGGCTGGGTATTAGGAAGCCAGTTTGAACAGTATATTACAAGCATTGACCACTGGATTGCATTTATCCTGTTAGGATTTATCGGTGGAAAAATGGTAGTGGAAGCAATCCGGGAAAAGGATGAGGCAGTAGAAGTCGGGAAAATGGATCCGCCACTGGATCTCAAAGAGATGTTTATTCTGGCAATCGCAACCAGCATCGATGCCCTTGCCGTTGGAATCACATTTGCATTTCTGCAGGTACCGATCGTTGAGGCAATTTCCATCATCGGGATTACAACCTTTGTGATTTCTGTCATTGGTGTGTATGTAGGAAACTTCTTTGGAAACAGATATAAGAAGAAGGCGGAATTGGCTGGCGGTATGATTCTTATCTTAATCGGACTTAAGATTTTACTGGAGCATCTTGGAATCCTGACATTTTAAAATAAGGAGGAACGTAAAATGACAACAATCTGGACGTATGTATTACTGGTAGTTGGTTTTGTACTGTTAATTAAAGGAGCAGATTTCTTTGTAGAAGGAAGCTCGGGAATTGCAAAGAAATTAAAGGTGCCATCGTTGATTATCGGACTTACGATAGTGGCAATGGGAACGTCCCTGCCGGAATGCGCCGTCAGTGTGGCAGCATCTATTTCCGGAAACAATGCCCTGGCAGTCAGTAATGTAGTTGGCTCAAATATCTTTAACCTGATGGTGGTTTGTGGCTTCTGTGCCGTAATTACACCACTTGCAGTAGGAAAAAAGACCTTAAAGCAGGAATTTCCGTTTTCTGTGCTTATGGCAGCCCTGCTTTTAGTGCTGGGTTACATTGGAATGAGCGTTGGCAGAATAGATGGTGTGATTTTATTGATTTTCTTTGCGCTCTTCATGTTCTGGATGGTGCGTTCTGCATTAAAGGCAAGAACAGCAGGAATTACAACAGATGCTTCTGAAGAAGCAGATGAGATTGAGCGTGCGAAGCCAATTCCGGTATGGCTCTGTCTTGTATACATTGTGGGTGGAGCAGCAGCCATTGCATTTGGCGGCGACATGGTAGTAGACAGTGCTTCTGCCATTGCAGCAGCATTTGGTTTAAGCCAGAATTTAATCGGGCTTACGATAGTAGCAATGGGAACGTCATTACCGGAGCTGGTAACCTCTATTGTGGCAGCCCGTAAAAATGAAGTAGATATGGCTCTGGGAAATGTCATCGGTTCTAATATTTTCAATATCCTTTTTGTTCTTGGTATTGCCTCAGCCATAAGTCCGGTCGCATTTATCATGGAAAATGTGATTGATATTGTAATCTTAATTGCCATGAGCATAATGGTACTGCTGTTTGCCTGGAGCAGGCAGAAAATAAACCGCATTGAAGGAGCAATTATGCTGCTTTCCTATGCGGGATATATGGTCTATATCTGTATGAGATAATATATTTGATAAGAAATAAGAAGCCCGTTTTTGTGGGCTTCTTATTGTGTTATACGAGAAGCAAAAATATCCGTAAGAAGCTGCCGGTGGCAGATTCTGCAGGATGCGGACTAATTTTCTGATTCTTCTAACTGGGAAAGTACATTGTTAAGCTGGAAGGTGGAGCTGTCTATCAGGTCCGGAATGGAACCTAAGTATTCCAGATGAAAGCCGGCATAGCGGAAGAAATAGGTTGTTCTTAATCCATCATCCGGGATGGCAAGCTCGATATATTCATCTGTTGCATCAAGGTCAATGAGATAATATTCATTTGTTATATCAGATGCAGCGCTGCGGGACAGTGTAAAGTCACCATTATAAAGCATTTCAGAATAATCGGTTCCATCTACCGTCAGGGTAGAAGAAAGCATTCCCGTTTCTTCGTTGTAAGTGGTGTCATAGTAGACGGCATCCATTTCTCCGTTTCCATCCATATCTGCAGAAACAGCAGACCCCATTAAAGCGTTCAACTGAAAATTACCGGTGTAATGATATTCTGCCTTCAGCGCATTCAGCTGCTGATAAGGAACGGAAAATAAAAGTGTACCGGAATAAGACGGTGTAATAGCACCATGATTGGCGATAAAGGTTATACCGCCTTTGGTAAAATACCAGTTGCCATCCCTCAGTACATGTTCTAAAAGGTTCGAAGATACATCAGAGCCGTCATGTCTGGCAAGCTGGCTGACTTTGCTGTAGTTCGGTAACAAAAGCTGCTGATTAATAAAAGAAAGTGCACTGTTTATCAGGGCATTGGAATCTGTAGCAATATCAGAAAGAGTAAGTGTTTTGCCATTTTCCAGATCATAATTAAACCCGCCATAAGCAGCACTGTGGGTCTCCCCACTGGTAAATTCTTTTCTGGTACTCTCAAAAGATATAATCCGGCTGTCCTGTCTGGTGCAGGAAAATTCCTCATCTAAGTGATAGGCGGAAAAGGAATCCGGTGACTCAGCAAAAGAAATTCTTGCGGAAAGCAGACTTTCTAATCGGGCATCCTGGAAAGCATCCAGTTCTTCGTTTAAAGATTGTGTAATGGTTTTGGAAATCTTCGGATGACCGTCTATGGTCACCGTTGGTTTCTGATAGGAGGTATATAATAAAACAGTAGATAAATCATCGGCATGATAAGTCTCTGTTTTGGAATTAAATGTTATTGTTACCGGGTCATTCCGGGACTGTTCTGTTGACTCTTCTGTAGCGTCCGGCTGTTCACTGCCGGAATCCGTCTGTACAGAAGACTGTTTCTTCCCACCACATCCGCAAAAGACCAGGGTGGCAATACAAATCAGGGCAATAAATCTTTGCTTCATAGATATCTCCTTGTGGTTCGCATTCGTACCTAGAGTATAGCACATTTTATCTGGAAAAATCTTTAAAAAAGAATGAAGTTTTCCGGGGAAAGCGTTAGGGGGTGAAAGAAGCGTAATGTCCGTGCTGTTCAGTGAGTCCGAATGCGACATAAGGGCGGCAAGGGGCACTAAGAATTTCGAAGGGATATGAGATTGACTGGCAACCGGCGTAAATTCACATCCATGTTCATCTGCGCCTCACCGGCACGTCCCTGTGCCGGCGTTGCCTGGCACTATCCGAAATTCCAAGTGCCCCTAGCTGCTCTTATCATGCATCCGCACTTTGCTGAACAACACGGACATTTGGCATTCCAAGTGCCCCTTGCCGCCCTTTTATTGCGTCCGGACCCGATAAACGGTGGGGATATCCATTTCGTTTAAACGTTATTCTTTTTTAAGATTCCTTCGATTGAAAAGCAATATCAAGAGGTATATAATCAGGTAAAGTGCAGACGCACAGGGGAATATAGTAAGAACAGGAGGATACACAATGGATTTTTTTGACCGCATGGGAGAGAAACTGGTAACTGCAGGAAAGGATGTCACACAGAAGGCAAAGGATTTATCCGGAACTGCAAAGTTAAACTTTGACATCAAGGCAAAAGAGGATTTTATTGAAAAGCAGTATGCACAGATTGGAAAGCTTTATTATGAAGACCACAAGGAAGAAGCAGATGGTGCATATGGACAGCAGATGCAGGCAATTGCAGAGGCATTTGCAGCAATTGACCATATGAAAGAGGAAGTATTAAAGATTAAAGGAGCGCGTCAGTGCCCGCAGTGTGGCGCTACTGTGCCGGAGGACACAGAGTTCTGTGGAAAATGTGGAGCAAAACTGAATATCTTTGAAGATTAGTGGATAACCTACCCATTTGTTTTAGAAAAATAAGACAAATGGGTAGGTTGTTTTATGAAAAAACATAAGATATAATAAATGGTATACCAATAGGGAAGAGAAAGGTATAGGGAGGTGCAGCAATTTATGAAGAAACGAATGATAAAGCTGACCGGTGCTTTATTACTGGTAGCCAGCTTGGTTTTTTCCGGGTGCGGGAAAAGCACGCAGTTAGACGATTATGCTACCAATGAAGGCAGTGACAACGTAGAAGAAGGCACGGAAGCAGTGGCGGATAACACATCGGGTGATACCGGGGGGATACCGAAGGATGAGATTAAGGTAGGTGTCATTCATCTATCCGATCCGGCAGAGGGAAGTGGTTATACATATACCCATGATCTTGGTATTCAGGGAATGCAGCAGAACTTAAATCTTTCCGATGACCAGATTGTGCGTAAAATTAATATTTCGGATACTGATGCAGATGCAACCAAGGCAGCAATACAGGAATGCATTGACGAAGGCTGTAATATTATTTTCGCCACAAGCTGGGGGTATATGGAGACCACCGCAGAGATGGCAGAAGAATATCCGGATATTTATTTTTCACATGGAACCGGATATATGAGCAACGGAAAGAACTTTAATAATTATTTTGGAAGAATTTATCAGGCACGTTACTTGAGCGGAATCGTAGCGGGCATGAATACGAAGTCAAATAAAATCGGTTATGTGGCAGCGATGGATTCAACTAATTCAGAGGTAACCGGTGGAATAGATGCATTTGCACTGGGAATATATTCTGTAAACCAGGACGCGAAAGTCTATGTAAAAGTTACAAACAGCTGGTTTGACCCTGACGGAGAGAAGGCGGCAGCAGAGACGCTTCTTAACATGGGCTGTGATGTCATTGCACAGCATTGTGATACAGAATATCCGCAGACATTGGCACAGGAAAAAGGTGTTTATAGTATCGGTTATAATTCTGATATGAGTAAAAATGCACCGGAGGCTTGTCTTTGCAGTGTTATCTGGAACTGGAGTGCCTATTATACATCAGCAGTGCAGAGTGTTATCGACGGAACATGGGATGGCAGCAATTATTATGGTGGAATGAATGAGAACCTGGTAGGACTTACGTCGCTTGCTGATTTCTGTGCAGATGGAACTGAGGAGAAAGTTGAGGAGGCAAAGGCAGCAATTCTTTCCGGGGAAAATGGCGTGTTTGATGGTGTAATTGAGACCAATACCGGAGAAACCGTAGGAAAAGAAGGAAAAACATTAGATGATGCGACAATTACCGGAGGAATAGACTGGTATTTTAAGACGGTTGAAGTGGTAGAGTAGGGGGAAGCAAATGAATCTAAAGAAAAAAATTCTGGCAATTACAATTGGACCGGTATTGATATTAGGAATTATCACCATACTATTTACCGTAACCATGGTAAAGAATTCTATGATGGATGAGATAAAGGATGCATTAAAGGGAACCGCTGCCGCAACGTTGGCAGCATATGACCAGAATACCGGAGATTATCTTGAGACCAGCAATGGGGGCATCTGGAAGGGAAGTTACAATATTTCCAAATCAGAGAATCTGGTAGACCGGATTAAAGATAATACCGGAATGGATGTAACTTTTTTCTATGGAGATAAACGAATCATGACTTCAGCAACGGATGAGAATGGAAATCGTATCTTAAAATCCAAAGCAGGAGATGTCATTGTAGAAAAAGTATTAAATGGTGGAGAAGAATATTTCAGTGAAGCAGTATCTATAGAAGGAACTTTAAATTATGGTTATTTTATGCCGGTATATCAGAATGGCTCCGATACAGATATTGTGGGAATGGTATTCGTAGGAACCAATAAGCAGGATAAGGATGCTGTTGTAATGCGGCTTTTAGGATCGATTGTGGCAGCGGTGGTGGCAATTATGCTGGTCTGCCTGCTTGTCAGCACGAAGCTGGCAAGCACGATCAGCAGGAATATCAGAACCAGTATTAAAACGGTGGAGAAGATTGCAGCAGGCGATTTGAATGTACAGGTGAATAATAAGCTGCTTAAGAGCAAGGATGAAATCGGAGACCTTTCCAGAGTTACGATTACCCTGCGTGATGCGATGCAGCGGACAACACTTGAAATCAATCAGAATGTGCAGAAGTTGTTAGAGGCATCTTCTCTGCTTGGAACAGCGGCCGATAATACCAATGGAACCATGAATAAGGTGCGCACAGCCGTAAACCGTATTGTAGAAAATTCTACGGAGCAGGCAGAGAATTCAAAGAGTACCTCAGAACATATGCGGCTGATGGGAGATAATATAACAGAGACTTCTGCTGAGGTGGAGGCATTAAACAGCAATGCGGCATTTATGCATGAATCCAGTGAAAAAGCAGCGGAGACACTGGCAAATCTCCAGCGCATCAATGGCGAAGTAGAGCAGATTATCGGAGAAGTACAGGAGCAGACCAACCGTACCAACGATTCTGTCCAGCAGATTTACAAAGCAACCGCATTTATCGCATCGATTGCAGAAGAGACAGATTTACTTAGTCTGAATGCATCCATAGAGGCAGCCAGAGCAGGAGAGAACGGAAAAGGATTTGCCGTAGTTGCAGAACAGATTAAGAAATTATCTGAGCAGTCCAATCAGTCCAGCAACGAAATTGAAGAGACTGCCATGATGTTAAGTGAGGATTCCCAGAAGGCTGTAGAGATTATGCAGAAGATGCAGGAAATCATTATGAGCCAGAGTGAAAGCATGAAGGATACCCAGAAGGTGGTGGAAGAGGTTGTGGCACAGATAGCCAATTCCATGCAGAGCATCCAGCAGATTAAAGAGACCACAGAGCATCTTGCGAATGTGAGAAATGAAGTTCTGCAGGCAGTTGAGACTCTTTCTAATATTGCACAGGACAGCGTATCCGGAACGAAAAAGACTTACGAAGATACGGAAGAGGTTGTAGATACCTTTAAGCAGGTATACATGAGCGCAGAGCAGCTTCGTGAGATTGCTGACCAGCTGGCAGGAAGCGTACAGTATTTCCATGTGGAATAAGTTTCCAAAGGTTGACTTTTCAAATAAATTGTGTTAGTTTTACACCTAGATGATAAACGCAAGGAAGAAGAGAGTACATTTATCGGAATTGTACAGAGAGTTCCAATGAACCGCAGGGTTTAGCTGAGATGGAATCAAGGGTGATAGATGGAAAATGGCTTTGGAGTGGCGGGGCTGAATCTTAAGAGACAAAGCTTCGACAGGACCGCCTGTTATAGCGGGAAGTATTGCAGGATACTTCATGAGGCACATATTGTAAGGTATGTGTAAAATAGAAGTGGTAACACGGATAACACCCGTCTTCTTTCATTAGAAGGCGGGATTTTTTTTCGCGAGTAGCGATGAAAATGCCGTGCTTGCACGAGCATTTGAGGAGCACCGCGAAAACCTGTGAAATGAAGTTTCTCAGGTCGCGAGTAGCGAAGCGGCTCGCAGGAACGCTTGAGGAGCACCAAAAGTATAAAAAGGAGAATGAAGATGAGCAGCAAAGGAAAGTTTTACATGACCACCGCGATTGCCTACACATCAGGTAAACCGCACATTGGAAACACTTATGAGATTGTACTGGCAGACGCAATCGCAAGATACAAGAGATTGGAAGGCTATGATGTATATTTCCAGACCGGTACCGATGAACATGGACAGAAGATTGAATTAAAGGCAGAGGAAAAAGGAATTACACCGAAGCAGTTCGTAGACGAAGTTGCCGGAGAAGTAAAGAGAATCTGGGATTTGATGAATACTTCTTATGATAATTTCGTGCGTACTACCGATGAAGACCATGAGACACAGGTTAAGAAGATTTTTAAGAAACTTTATGATAAAGGTGATATTTATAAGGGTTCCTATGAGGGACTTTATTGTACTCCATGTGAGTCTTTCTGGACAGAATCCCAGCTGGTAGATGGAAAATGTCCGGACTGTGGACGTGAAGTACAGCCGGCAAAAGAAGAAGCATATTTCTTTAAAATGAGCAAATATGCGGACCGGTTAATCGAATATATCAATGAGCATCCGGAGTTTATCCAGCCGGTATCCCGTAAGAATGAGATGATGAATAACTTCCTGCTTCCGGGACTTCAGGATTTATGTGTATCCAGAACCTCATTTTCCTGGGGAATTCCGGTAGACTTTGATCCAAAGCATGTAGTATATGTATGGCTGGATGCACTGACCAACTACATTACCAAGATTGGCTATGATGCAGATGGCAATTCTTCCGATTTATTCAAGAAGAACTGGCCGGCAGATTTACACTTAATAGGAAAAGATATCATCCGTTTCCATACCATTTACTGGCCGATTTTCTTAATGGCATTAGACCTGCCACTGCCAAAGCAGGTATTTGGACATCCATGGCTCTTACAGGGTGGCGAGAAAATGAGCAAATCCAAGGGAAATGTAATCTATGCTGATGATATGGTAGACCTCTTTGGTGTAGATGCAACCCGTTATTTCGTATTGCATGAGATGCCATTTGAAAATGATGGAATCATTACCTGGGAGCTGGTTGTAGAGCGTTTCAATTCCGACCTTGCCAACATCCTTGGAAACCTGGTAAGCCGTACCATTTCCATGAGCAATAAATATTTTGACGGTGTCGTAAAGAGCTCCGGAGTCACAGAAGAAGTAGATAATGACTTGAAGGCAGTCGTAACCGGCGCAAGAGATAAGATTGCAGATAAGATGTCCGGACTTCGTGTGGCAGATGCTATTACAGAAGTATTTAATGTATTCCGCCGCTGCAACAAATATATTGATGAAACAGCACCTTGGGTACTGGCAAAGGATGAAGCAAAGAAAGACCGCTTAAGCGAAGTGCTTTACAATCTGACCGAGTCCATCGCTATCGGCGCAAGCCTTTTAGCAAGCTTTCTGCCGGAGACCGCAGAGAAAATCGCAGCGCAGCTTAATACAGGACTGCGTGGATTTGATGAGCTGAATCAGTTTGGACTTTATCCAAATGATAATAAAGTAACGCAGAAACCGGAGATTCTCTTCGCAAGATTAGACCCGAAGGAAGTAATGCCGAAGGTAGAAGCAATCCGCGCTGCCCAGAAAGCAGAATTCGAAGCAGAGCAGAAAGCATTAGGCAAAGAAGTTGAGACAGAAGCAAAAGCAGATGCCGCTGTCATCGACATTGAGCCAAAGGAAGAAATCACTTATGATGATTTTATGAAAATGCAGTTCCAGGTTGGTGAAATCATCGAGTGTAAGGCAGTAGAGAAATCCAAGAAATTACTGTGTTCACAGGTAAGAATCGGAAGCCAGGTAAAACAGATTGTATCCGGTATCCGCAAACAGTACACACCGGAAGAAATGGTCGGCAAGAAAGTTATGGTATTAGTAAACTTAAAACCGGCAAAACTTGCAGGTGTATTATCTGAAGGAATGTTACTTTGCGCAGAGGATGAAAATGGAGAATTAGCACTTCTGACACCGGAAAAGGATATGCCGGCAGGAGCAGAAATCTGCTAATTATAAGATTTTCAGATTAGCTATATAAAGAACCCCCGGAAGAACCATTGCAAATTGATATGTACCCTCTTTACTGGACAACCAGTAAGGAGGGTGTTTTTATGCGTTAT
>ERZ1034998.104-NODE-104-length-55707-cov-30.727844_pt1 | contig 55707 bp, 44 predicted proteins | sample MGYA00520621_ERZ1034998 | MGnify/ENA primary metagenome ERZ1034998 (study PRJEB33766, sample SAMN09781748) | gut metagenome | biome: gut microbiome | host: Homo sapiens | place: Madagascar | study: EMG produced TPA metagenomics assembly of the PRJNA485056 data... | reverse complement strand
GTTAAGCTGACTGATACTAATAGGTCGAGGGCTTGACCAAAACCGGTTTGGAAGAAAGAAGAATGTCGGTTATAATTTCTGTGTGTGGTTTTGAAGGTATATTTGATTATTAGGGAACCGGATGGGTTCCTTTTTTTGTGTTTATCTGTTATAATGTTATTTAGTATTTTCAGGTAACAGGGGATAGAATTAAGGTAAGTAATTGGAGGATGTTTAATGAATAGAACTGAATTTGACAGCATGTGCATTTCAAATGCTGATATTTCGACTGTGATTTTGGAGGCTTTAAAAAGTATAAAGAACGATAAAGAGTGTAAAAATTATTGTGATACGGAATTTTTATCAAGAATAAGTCAGCAGATAATTATAAGTAAAAAGGATGAATTGTGGCCTGATATATTAAAAATATGTGATGAAGAAGTTATGAACACGGATGTTTCAATGGAAAAGGGAAATATATATAAGGTTTATCTGAACTATTATAATCATATGAGGTTAAGTCCAAAAGTTATAGAATATGCATTAAAATATGAAAAACTTGGATTGGATGAAATTGAAAATTATGAAGTATTTCAAATGGCTGCGTTTAATTTTTATGAAACGGGTTTTTATGACAGAGCTATAGAATATATTTTAAAGGCACTGAGTGCATTGAAAAATGTTAAAGAGGGCAGTAGTTTATTCGAAGTTATGGATTATAATAATCTTGTGTATTGTTATGCTGCCATAGACAGGATGGATAAGGCTCTTGAAGCGTATAACAGATTCAGGCAGATTGTAAGAGGAGAACTTGAGTCTGATGACATGAAAAAAGTTGATAAACTCTTTAAAATGTGTTCTTTGTTTATTCAGATTAAAATAGAAGAAAGCGAAAACAAAATATCAGAAGAATTAATAGAAAAGTATATTAAATATGTTGATGAAATGTCAGATATAAGCAATTATCAGATAATGGAGAGTGAGGATGTACATCTTATATTTATAGATTATATTGTCAGATACGGGAGGCTGGATGAAGCTGTAAATATATGCAAACAGCTTATTAAGAATGAAAATATATTAGGAAATAAAAAAAGCATATATAAAAGATTGTTATCAATATATCAGATAATGGGAGATGTTGTACCAAAACAGGAATATTTTGATATAGTAGTTACATTTAATGATATATTACAGAAGAATAATGAGCGGTATGATGAAATTATGCATGAGTTGGTAGGTGAACAATTCAGACTTATTGATATGGAAAACAAATACAAGGAAATGAAAAGTCTGTATGTTGTAGATGCACTGACCGGATGCTATAACAGAAAGGCATTTGATAAGCGCATTGAGGAAAATAAAAAATGCCGGGATAGTGGAATAATAATTTTTTTTGATTTAGATAATCTTAAGTATGTTAATGACACATATGGACACAATAATGGCGATACATATATCAGATATTTTTCTTACCTTACAAATAATGTAATGGATGCAGCTTCAAAAATTTACAGATATGGCGGAGATGAATTTATTATTATTAGCAGGAAAAATAAGTATGAAGGTATTAGCATGATAAGAAGAATGGAGCAGGCGTTTAAGGAACCGTGCAAGTTAATAGCTCCAGAGGTCTTTGTCACATTTTCCTATGGCATATCTGAATTCGGAATTGAAATGGATATTGAACAGGCAATTAAAGAGGCTGATAAAAAAATGTATATAAATAAAAAAGCAAAAAAACGAAAGGTGGTAATAAGAGATGTATAATAATTATATTTTTGATTTGTATGGGACGTTGGTTGATATCAGGACTAATGAGAATAGTGGGTATTTATGGAAAAAAATGCAGGAATTTTATGGATTTTATGGTGCACATTATACATCCGTTGAATTAAAGCGTGAGTATGCACGTTTATGCAGGGAGGAAGGAAAAAAGTTTAAGGGTAAAGAAGATTTTGAAATTACGATTGAAAATGTTTTTGAAGGGCTGTTTACAAATAAAGGTATAGAAGTATCACAGGATACTATAAAGGTAGCATGTGAGTTCTTCAGGATAATTTCAACAAAATTTGTAAAGCTTTATGACGGAGTTATTGATCTTTTCGAAGAATTAAAAAAGAAAAATAAAAAGATATATTTATTATCAAATGCCCAGGAGGTGTTTACGGCACCGGAATTAAAGTATCTGGGAATATGGGATTATTTTGATGGAATATTAATCTCATCAGTAGAGGGATGCAAAAAGCCGTCATCTGATTTTTTTAATGCTTTGATTGACAGGTACAAATTGGACAAAAGTAAGAGCATAATGATAGGCAATGACGGTACGTCTGATATAGAGGGTGCAAACAGGGTTGGAATTGACTCACTTTACATAAAAACTGAAATTTCACCACAGGGTGAGAGGGCAGAAGACGTAAATGCAACATATGTAATAGATGACGGAAATTTTAGACGGATTCGTACAATAGTGTTGAAATAGTACCGAAAATTCATGTATTATGCAATTGAAAATTGTATAATATGTGGTATAATTAAAATTGATACAAGGTCAAATATTATAAAAAATTAAGGAGGTCTCTATGAAGAGAATTAAAAGAATTCAGTCTTTCGTTATGGCGATGGTAATGCTTTTAAGTACGGTAGTGTTTGCCGGTGCTGATATACAGTTTGTATCTGCAGCAAACACTATTACTATTAATTTCCATTATAATCGTCCTGATGGCGATTATACTGATTGGAACTTATGGGCATGGACACCTAATGCTGACGGTAAGGCAACAGAGTTTTCATCAACAGATGAGAATGGATATGCAGTTGCAACAATTGAGGTTCCTGTCGGATCAGAGAAGGTCGGTTACATTATAAGAAAGGGCGAATGGCTTGCAAAAGATTATGATGGTGATCAGTACCTTCCTACTGGAGATTACATTAATGGTACTATTGATTTTTATGTTACATCAACAAAGCCAGGCGGAACAGTAGATGATACAAAGGCTGTAAAAGGCTGTGTAGTTTCTAAAGTAGAACTTGCAGAAGACGATCTTTCTGTAATTAATGTTACATTTAATCAGAAACCTGATGATGATGTTAATTTACAGGATGTACTCTATGTAGTTGATGATGAAGGAAACAAACTTCCTATTCAGGAGCTTACATCAGATGCAGCAACAGCAACTATTAAACTTGTTACAGCTATTGACAAGAAAGCAGCAACACTTGAAGGTAAGAGCTACAAAGTAATGTTTAATGATGTTGCATATGATATCACAGTACCTGATTATTATTCATCAGAAGAATTTGAGAAGGAGTATACATATTCGGGAAATGATCTTGGTGCTACATGGTCAGTTGACGCTACAACATTTAAGGTTTGGGCTCCTTCAGCTACAGGTGTAAAGGTTAATCTTTACCAGTCAGGTCTTATCGGAACTGATGATTTGATTAAGGCTGTAGACATGACAGCAGCAGAGAACGGTGTATGGGAAGTAACAGTACCTGAGAATCTTAATGGTGTATACTACACATATGAAGTAACACTTGCAAATGGTACAGTAAATGAAGCTTGTGATCCATATGCTAAAGCTGTTGGTGTAAATGGTGACAGAGCTATGGTTGTAGATCTTGATTCTACAGATCCTGAGGGATGGGCAAATGACACAAATCCTCAGAAAGACATCAAGAGTTATGCAGACTGTTCTATCTGGGAAGTACAGGTAAGAGATTTCTCTTATGAAGCTGAATCAGGTGTAAGTGAAGCAAACCGTGGTAAATATCTTGCATTTACTGAGACAGGCACAACAAACTCTACAGGTCAGTCAACATGTCTTGACTATCTTAAAAAGTTAGGAATAACACATGTACAGATTAATCCGGCATATGATTATGCAACTGTAGATGAGACAAGACTTGATTTAGATCAGTATAACTGGGGATATGATCCAAAGAACTACAATGTTCCTGATGGTTCATTCTCATCAAATCCATATGATGGAGCTGTAAGAATTAATGAATTCAAGCAGATGGTTCAGAGTTTGCACAATGCAGGTATTGGTGTGGTAATGGACGTTGTATACAACCATACATACAATACAGAGTATTGCTTCAATAAGATTGTTCCTGGATATTTCTACAGAGGAACAAATGGTTCAGGATGTGGTAACGATGTTGCTTCAGAAAGAGCTATGGTAAGTAAATTTATCGTTGATTCAGTATTATACTGGCACGATGAGTATCATATCGATGGATTCAGATTTGACCTTGTTGGATTAATTGATGTTGATACTATAAATGAGATAACAACTAAACTTCACGAAATTGACCCTTCAATTATCCTTTACGGTGAAGGCTGGGTAAACTCTACAACACAGCCTACAAAAGAAGGCGTTAAACTTGCTAACCAGAGTAACAGTGAATTAACACCTGGATTTGCATATTTCAATGATGCTATCAGAGATACATTAAAAGGTAATGTATTTACATCTACTGATAAGGGATATGTAAACGGTGCTGTTGGTAAATCAGGAGATATTTTCTTCTGTGCACAGGGTGCTGCAACATGGACAAACCTTGAGAGCAGACCACTTCAGATGATTAACTATTCATCTTGTCATGATAATTACACATTGTGGGATAAGATTGCATGCTCAAATCCTGATGATTCATTTGATTTGAGAGTAAAACAGAATAACCTTGCTGCTGCAATAACATTTACATCTCAGGGTATTCCATTTATATTAGCAGGTGAAGAAATCTTAAGAACAAAAGTTAAAGAAGATGGTTCATTTGACCATAACAGTTATGCTTCTCCAAGTTCAGAGAACAGTATCAAATGGGATACACTCTCAATTGAGAAATATCAGAAGGTTCATGATTACTATCAGGGACTTATTGCATTCAGAAATGCTCATTCAGCTTTAAGAATGTCTGACGGAGATATGGTAGCTAAATGCATCAGCCAGATTGACACATCTTATCTTAACAAGTATGCTAAAGTAGATGGTGCAAGCATACTTAAAGTCGGTGGAGTACTTGAGTATTCTATAACAGGATATGAAGGTGATGATGATATAGTTGTTATCTACAATCCAAATAATAAGGATCTTAATGTTAATATTCCTGATGGAGCATGGAATGTATATGTACAGGGAGACAAGGCAGGAACAGATGTACTTAGTACAGTTGCAGGTTCTGTAAAAGTTAATGCTGTATCTGCTACAATACTTGTAAAGGGCTCACAGAAAAACATTGCTTCAAAAGCTGTTATCAGTGGAGTATCTAACAAGACATATACAGGTAAATCTATAAAGATGACATCACTTAAAGTTAAATATGGTTCTAAGACACTTAAGAATGGTAAAGATTATACTGTATCTTACTCAAATAATAAGAATGCAGGTAAAGCTAAGATAACAGTTAAATTTAAAGGACTTTATAAAGGAACTGTTACAAAGACATTTACTATTAAGAAAGCTTCTCAGAGCATCAGTGTTAAGACATCATTAACAAAGAAGAAGAAAGATAAGGCATTCTCTCTTGGTGCAAAACTTTCAAAGGGTAATGGTAAATTAACATACAAGTCATCAAATACAAAGATTGCAAAGGTTAGCAGCAAGGGCAAAGTTACATTGACAGGTAAGACAGGAACAGTTAAGATTACTGTTACAGCTGCATCTTCAAATAACTATAACAAGGCTGCTAAGACAGTTACAATAAAAGTTAAATAATCGGTAATGTTAAATTACGAATTTATTTAACAAAAAAGGGATAATCCGTTGATTATCCCTTTTTTTTATTTTATAATATATGGTATAAAATAAATTGTAAATGGAGAGAAAAATGAAAAAAGCTATAAGAGTTTATACATCAATGAATTTTGAAGAAAAATATGATTATAACGGTAATGATTTAGGGGCAATATATGATGGTGAGAGATTTACCATAAGAGTCTGGGCACCGATAGCCGTAAAAGTTGAGATAGTTATTTATAATGATGGAAATATTGAGGCTGAAGAAGAGGGAAAAGCCTATGAGATGGGACAGGGAAAGAATGGAACATGGCTCATAAAATTATCTGATAAATTCATGGGTAAGTTTTATACATTCAGGGTGTATTTTAAAGATGGCACAATGAATGAAGCCTGTGATCCGTATGCTAAAGCCGTCGGAGTGAATGGTGACAGGGCAATGCTTATTGATTTGAATGATACCAACCCGGAAGGATGGGATGAAGACAGATATCCTTTCATAGATAAAGATATTCTTGATGCAATAATATATGAAATACATGTACGTGATTTTACTATTGACCCGTCTATAAATGCTACATATCCGGGAAAATATCTTAGTGTCTGTGAAGAAAACCTTACAAATTCATTTGGACAGACAGTAGGATTTGACTATATAAGAAAACTGGGTGTTACACATCTTCATTTATTGCCAATAGCTGATTTTGGATCGGTTGATGACAGGGATGACAGTCAGTATAACTGGGGATATGATCCCAAAAATTATAATGCACCTGAGGGCTCATATTCAACTAATCCATATGATGGAAGAGTAGTAATAAAAGAGTTGAAAACCATGATACATAAACTGCATGCCAGAGGCATAAGTGTAATTATGGATGTTGTGTACAATCATACATATAATACAGACTTTTGTTTTAACAAGATAGTTCCGGGATATTTTTACAGATTTACAGACAGAGGAAGATATTCTAATGGTTCAGGATGTGGTAATGATGTTGCATCAGAGAGACATATGGTCAGAAAATTCATTGCAGATTCTGTACAATATTGGGCAAAGGAATATCATATCGACGGATTCAGGTTTGATCTGATGGGACTGATAGATGTAGATACGATGAATGCAGTAAGACAGGCTGTTAATGAAGTAAGACCAAATGTCATTATGTATGGTGAAGGATGGGATATGAAAACATCGTTGTCAAAGGGAAACCCAATGTTGGCAAAGCAGTTTAATGCAAAGTATCTCGACAGGATTGCGATGTTTAATGATGAATTCAGAAATGCGATTAAGGGAAGCGTGTTTATTGACGACGCAAATGGATATATTAGTAACAACCTGAAAAAAGAGGAAGACATTATCAAGGGTGTGAAAGCTGCACCAAGTTGGGCAATGACACCTAAGGCAGTTGTGAATTACAGTGCATGTCATGATAACAACACACTTTTTGACAAAATTGAGATGGGAAATAAGGGGATAACATTTGAAGAAAAAGTGAGACAGAACAAATTGGCTGCACTTATTCAGTTTACATCCCAGGGAGTTATGTTTATGCATGCCGGTGATGAACTGCTTAGGACAAAAGTTGATGAAAATGGTGAGTTTGTAAGTGACAGTGTAAGGGCTGGAGATAGTGTTAATGCAATAAAATGGGATGACCTTGGAAAGAAAGAATATAATGATGTAAGTAATTATTATAAGGGACTTATAATGTTAAAACAGTTATTCAGATCATTTAAAATGAATGAGAAAGATGCCATTGAGAGAAATATAGAATTTCTTGCACGGGGCAAATATATAGAATTCCAGATAGATTCATATAAATGTGGAGATGCAGTTAAGAATATACTTGTTATTTATAATCCATCTAAAGAGGATGTGGAAATATTTCTTCCGAAAGGAACATGGTATGTATGCTGTGATGCGGATTTTGCAGGACCGACAGGTGAATATAAAGTTGAAAAGCAGGTGACGGTCCCACATGTATCCGGTATGGTATTGCTTAGAAAACGTTAATTAAATATGGGTTTTTACATAAGCAGTGGAATTACGTTCAATCAGTTTTGAATGAAGTATTATGTGGCTTATTGGAATATCATTTATAAGACCGTCAAGGAGAATCATGGCACTTGCGCCAAGACTCAGGCGGTCTTGTTTTATCGTTGTAAGTGGGGGAGTAAGGTTCGCTGAAAAAGGAAGGTCATCGAAACCTATTACACTTACATCATCCGGTACGGTATAACCGAGACGTGTTACCTCGTTTATCACATCAGATGCTATAAGATCACTTGCGCATACGATTGCCGTTGCACCATTTTCGATAAAAGTGGGAACGTGATATTTGGCACAGTTTGGAACGTAGTATCCGTTTTCCATCAGTTCGTCATATACGGTAAGATTAAGTTCGTTCATTATTCTTATAAATGAGTTGATGCGTTCATCAGAAATCATTGTGTTCTTTGTTCCGTTCAGGAAAGCTATTTTTTTGTGTCCCATGCTCTTAAGATGATTTAAAGCCATCGCTATTCCTTCGTAGGAGTCTGTGGCTACATAGCCGACTTTGGAATTGGCAGTTATATGGTTATCAAAAAGAACGGTAGGTATTCTGGTGCGTTCAAGCTGTTTAAAATAATTATTATGCATTGAAAAACCTATAAGAAAAGCACCACTGTATTTGTTTTGCAGCATATATGCATCATAATTGTCGGCAATGGCAGTGGATACATTCAGACTTATGGGGATTATGTCAGCCTGCCAGTTACGGTTTGCGGCAGCCGTTTTAAGCCCCAAAACCAGATCGTAACCAAACTGGTCTTTATTTTCATAATCCATATTATCAATCAGAACGCATACACGACGCTCATATAAGCCAATGTTATTTTTATTTCGTTTTATTTTATAGCCCATTTCAAGGGCAGTTTTAAATACAAGTTCTTTTGTTGAATCACTTATATCATCAGCATTGTTTAAGCTCTTTGATACAGTACTTGCGGCAATACCAAGACGTTTTGCTATATCTTTTATGGTTACCATAGAACACCTCACTTCATAAATTCTTATTTATACATATTATAATCTAATGGTTCTGTTAAATCAATAAAAAGTTTAGAAAAGTTTCGAAACTTCTCTAAATAATTTAAGTAAAATCAAATATTCTATTGACGTATAACATATATGATGTTACAATAATACGTGTTGTGGAAATTTATGATAACGAGGTGAAAAATATGGCTGGCGATACAAAGAAAACCAGGGGATTAAAAAGGGGAGCCGGACTTTTATTACCTATAAGCAGTTTACCATCTCCATACGGAATTGGTACATTAGGAAAAGAGGCTTATAAATTTGTAGATTTTCTCGTTGAGGCGGGACAGAGTTTCTGGCAGGTACTTCCTGTAGGACCTACAAGTTATGGTGATAGTCCGTATCAGTCTTTTTCAGCATTTGCAGGAAATCCTTATTTTATAGATCTTGACTACCTTGTTGAAGAAGGTTTGATTGAGACTAAGGACATAAAAAAATATAACTGGATCAGCAATGTTGAATATGTAGAGTATGCGATGATATATGATTCAAGATTCAAAGTATTAAGAAAAGCATTTGAAAACAGCAATCATATGGGAACACAGGAATATGAGAATTTCCTTGTTGATAATGCATACTGGCTTGATGATTATGCACTTTATATGGCTGTTAAGTTCCATTTTGATAATAAGGAATGGCAGCAGTGGGATAATGATATCAAGTTTAGAACACAGGAAGCTTTGGACAGATATAGAGTAGAATTGAAGGAAGAACTTGACTTCTGGAAATTCTGTCAGTACAAATTCTTCGAGCAGTGGAACAGACTTCGTACATATGCTAATGAAAAAGGTATAGAGATGATAGGAGATATTCCTATTTATGTAGCTATGGACAGTGCAGATGTATGGGCACACAAAGAGCTGTTTGAATTAGATGAAGATGTAAAACCTATAAATGTTGCCGGTGTTCCGCCAGATGCTTTTTCAGAGGATGGACAGTTATGGGGAAATCCACTTTATAACTGGACAGCAATGGAAGAAAACGGTTTCTCATGGTGGAAAGAGAGAATGGCAAGCAATTCTAAATTATATGATTATATAAGAATTGATCATTTTATCGGAGTTGTGAATTATTATTCTATTCCGGCAGGATGCAGCAATGCAAAATTAGGCGAATGGAGAATGGGACCTGGTAAAAAACTTACAGATGCTATTGACAGTGCTATAGGAGATGCACAGATTATAGCAGAAGATTTAGGCGTAGTCAGCCAGCCGGTTAAAGATCTTCTCAGTGCTACCGGATATCCGGGCATGAAGATTATAGAGTTTGCGTTTGATGGTGGTCCTGATAATGATCATCTTCCACATAATTATACACCAAATTCACTGGTATATGGTGGAACGCATGACAATGAGACTGTTGCAGGATATTTTGGTTCTAAGACAAAGAAAGAATTAAAATATGCTATGGAATATATGAGAGTAACAGAGAAGGATGAAATTCCTGATGCTGTGTTAAGAACAGCATATGCAAGTGTTTCAGCTATTGCATTATTCCAGGTTCAGGATATATTAGGTCTTGGAAATGAAGCAAGAATGAACACACCTTCTACACTTGGAGATAATTGGAAGTGGAGAATGAAAAAAGGACGCCTTAAGAGGGCACATGCTAAAAAGTTATATAAACTCGCAGAGTTTTATGCAAGACTTCCTAAAAAAGAGGAAGAATAAAATATTAATGCAGATAGGAGAAATAAAAAAGAATGAGTACATTTAAGGAAAACATTGTAACTATTTTGGATCTTGACTACAACAAGACTATCAAAGAAGCTTCAACTGTTGAACTTTATAATGCAGTATCAAAGGCAGCAATGAAGAGTATAGCTAATCAGTGGTCATGGGAAACAGACAGAAAGAAAGTCTGCTATTTATCAGCAGAGTTCCTTGTAGGAAGACTTATATACAACAACCTTTTAAGCCTTGGTCTTATGAACCAGCTTACAGAGCTTTTCTCAGAGAATGGAATCGATATAGGTATATTTGAGGATATCGAAGATAATGCCCTCGGTAATGGTGGTTTAGGAAGACTTGCAGCATGTTTCCTCGATTCAGCAGCAACACAGAACATTGTTGTAAATGGTTATGGTATCCGTTACCGTTATGGTATTTTCAAACAGTATTTTGAAAATGGTTTCCAGAAAGAAACAGCTGATGACTGGACAAGATTTGGTGATCCATGGTCAGTAAGAAGAGAAGAAGACAAGGTTAAGATTAACTTCAAGGGTCAGTCAGTATGGGCTGTTCCATATGATACACCTGTTATCGGATATGGTGCAGGAATGATTAACACATTAAGATTATGGCAGGCAGAGCCTATTGAAGAGTTCAACTTCGAATTATTCAATGAGCAGAAGTATGATAAGTCTGTTAAAGAGAAAAATGATGCAGAGGCTATTACAAGCGTTCTTTATCCAAATGATTCAACAGACGCAGGTAAGAAGTTAAGATTAAAACAGCAGTATTTCTTCTCAAGTGCTTCATTACAGGATATCATTAAGAAGTACAAAGCTAAATACGGAAATGATTTCTCACATCTTGGTGATGAATATGCGGTACAGTTAAATGATACTCATCCTGTTGTATCTATACCTGAACTTTGCCGTATCTTAGTTGAAGAAGAGGGCGTTACATTTGCAAAAGCTCTTAAGATTTGTAAAGAGGTATTCGCATATACAAACCATACAGTTATGGCTGAGGCACTTGAGAAATGGAGTGTTAAATTATTTAAGTCTGTTATTCCTAACGTATACAAGTATGTTGTTAAGATTAACAATGCATTATTAAAAGACTTAGATAAACTTGGAATTTCTGAGGAAGAGAAGAAGAATTACCAGATTATCGATACACCTTATGGCAATGACTGGGTAGTAATCCAGATGGCAAGACTTGCTATTTATGCCAGCCATTCAACAAACGGTGTTGCACAGATTCATACAGAAATCCTTAAGGCAGACACATTAAAAGAGTGGTACAAGATTTATCCTGAGCGTTTCAACAACAAGACAAACGGTATTACACAGAGAAGATGGCTTGCACTTGCTAACATGGAACTTGCAGGATTCATCAACGACAAGATTGGAAATGAGTGGATTACAAATCTTGACAAGCTTAAAGATTTAGAGAAATATGCTGATGATAAAGAAGTTATCAAGAAGTTTGACGAAATCAAGAAGATTAAGAAGAAACAGCTTGCTGATTACATCAAAGCTAAAGAGAATATTGATGTTAATCCGGACTTCATCTTTGATGTTCAGGTTAAGAGACTTCATGAGTACAAACGTCAGTTATTAAATGCTTTCTCAATTCTTGACACATATTATGGAATTAAAGACGGCAGAATAAAAGATTTCACACCTACAGTTTATATCTTTGGTGCTAAGTCAGCTCCTGGATATTTAAGAGCTAAGGGTATTATTAAATATATCAACGAAATCAGTAAGATGATTGCAAATGATCCTGAGGTTAAGGATAAGATGCAGGTTGTATTCGTATCTAACTACTGTGTATCATACGCAGAGAAGATTGTTCCGGCAGCAGATTTCTCAGAGCAGATCTCTACAGCAGGTACAGAGGCATCAGGAACATCTAACATGAAGTTCATGTTGAATGGTGCAGTTACTCTTGGAACATATGATGGAGCTAATATCGAAATCGTTGAGCAGGCAGGAGAAGAGAACAACTACATTTTCGGAGCAAAAGTAGAAGATATAGAGAAGATTAAAGATACTTATGATGCTAAGAAGATGTACAATGAAAATCCTAGAATCAAGAAAGTTGTAGATACTTTAGTAGATGGAACATTCAGCGATGACGGAACAGGATTATTCAAAGAGTTATTTGATTCATTATTAGAGGGAGCATCATGGCATGCACCTGATCAGTATTACCTCTTCTTAGATTTTGAGTCATACTGTGATACAAGATTAAGAGCTAATCAGGACTTCAAGAACACAGCTGAATTCAGAAGAAAATGCTTCATGAACACAGCTAACGCAGGTAAGTTCTCAAGTGATAGAACAATCATTGATTATGCTAAAGAAATCTGGAATGCATAATTAAGAAATTCATATAATGATTTAATAATAAAAAAGGGACTGTTACATAAAGTAACGGTCCCTTTAAGTATATAAATTCTAGCGTTATTGAATAAAAAATGCAACATTCCTTATAAGAATGTTGCATTTTTTATTTACACTTATAATATCGGATGTTTTTCTGATTACTTTAGTCTTTTTATAAATTTATTTCTAAAAAAACAGAATCTTTTTCATCCTGTGAAATTCCCAAATAGTGTTTTGTAACTGAATATGATGAATGGTTGTATATATCCATCAGTAATACAGGGGGAATTCCCTGTTTCCATGCATGATATCCAAAGGTCTTTCGCATGGAATGGCAGCTTATATTTTCCATGTGCATACTGTCGGCAGCTTTTTTTACTATGCGGTATGCCTGAGAACGGCATATAGGTGAGTCAAAATCTGAATTTTTAGTAAATATATAGTCACTTGAATTTGGCTTACGTTCTAAGTAAAAATCGTTAAGTGCTGATATAACACTTGAATTAATGGCAATCATAGTATGTTTGCCAGTCTTATGTTCTTTCAGACATATGTGGTCTTTTAATGAATTCAATTCAAAATCATATACATTTTCCCATTTTAAATTTAATATGTCACTAATTCTAAGAGCTGTGTTAATTCCCAGTACTATAAGTGTATAGTTACGGATTGATGGCTCTTTTTCTTTGTAATATTGAATAAATTCGTGTAAATCTTTTTTGTTTTTAATTGGTTGTGTTGTTCCCATATTACCTCCGCTATTTTGAATTAATATGTTTACTGACTGCAACATTATTATAAGTAATGTTGCAAGAAAATGGAAGAGGTTTGGTACATGGAGGTAAGATATGCTGAAACTAAGTTTAAAACCGGGAGAATTCATAAATATTGGTGACGATGTGCGAGTCGTATTTTCAGGAGGATCAGCACATAATATACATTTGTTGATAGATGCTCCGAGAGAAGTGAATATAGTCAGGAGCAGGGCTATGGAAGAATATAAAAAAGACAGCACATATTATTCTGAGGACAAGATATCAAAGGATGCACAAAAGCAAATAGAAAGAATTCTTATGAGAGAAAAAAATATGAATACAAAAGTACAGTAAAAGTTAATAATGTACGGTTAACCTAGGGACCGGAATTATTATAAATGCCGTAAAACGGATTTGCGGTAACAATATTTTATACACATGGAGGTAAATTATTATGGTAGTACAGCACAATATGTCAGCAATGAATGCAAACAGGATGTTGAATATTTCAACAACAGCACAGTCAAAGTCAACAGAGAAGTTATCTTCAGGATACAGAATTAACCGTGCAGCAGATGATGCAGCAGGATTATCTATATCAGAGAAGATGAGAAGCCAGATAAGAGGTCTTAACAAAGCTTCAGATAACGCACAGGATGGTATCTCATTAATCCAGACAGCAGAAGGTGCGTTAAGTGAATCTCATTCTATCTTACAGAGAATGAGAGAGTTATCAGTACAGGCTGCCAATGGTACAGAGACTGATGATGATAGAGAAGCAGTTCAGAACGAGATAGAACAGTTACAGTCAGAGCTTACAAGAATCTCTGATACAACAGAATTCAATACAATGAAGTTGCTTGATGGTTCACAGGAAAAAGGAAAGACAGACTTCAAGTATTCATCTTCACAGCCGGGAGCATTTGGAACTGTTGATGGTTCAGCAGGAAAGTATGTTGCAGATGCAATTGCAGAAATAACAAATGCGTTTAATGGCAAAGATGGTGATGATTCGCTTACATATAAGTTGGCATATACTGATGGCGAGGGAAAGTCACATGAGATATCTATAGATTTCAAACTTGTCAGGGATGAAACGGATGCTGCATTGGCACAGCCTACAGGTAAGGGATATCTTGTTGCGGCAGATGGAACTAAATATAGTACTGAAAAAGGATTTAAAACTGGCGAAAAAATAACAGCAGCCGAGTTAGATAGTGCTATATTGAATGAACTTAAGAAAACAGATTTAGTTGATACATTCAAAATTACAAGTGATGGTGCCGGTAAATTGACATTTGATGCAAAATCTATCGGGACAAATGAGCCTGCTATAACGCATGCAGCATATGGCGTTAAAGCAGAAGGTATTATTGGACCTGATACTGCAACTGCTATTACAACCAATGCTCCAAAAAATGACACTGTATATATGAATGCAGCTTCTCAGGCAGCATATACAGGAGCAAAGACAGAAAATATAGATGAGCATATATTTGAAGTTGATGGCAAGAAATTCATGTTTGCAACTAAGACAGGTATAGATGCAATGGATAAGAAGAAGTATTCTGATGTCACAATAGTTGAATCTGCAGGTGCAACTCCAGTTGCAGCTGAAGCAGGAAAGATGGCTAATCTTATTTCACAGAAGACAGGTTTAAAAGCATATACGGCAGCAGCTGCAACAAGTCTTGGTACAGAAGCAGCAGGAACATTTATAACGATTAAACCTAGTGCAGCAGATTCTAAGGGAATTGAATTACAGATTGGTGCCAATGAGGGACAGACTATGAAGTTTTCTATCGGGGATATGAGTGCAGAAGCTCTTGGAGTTGAGAAGGATGATATCAATCTTAGCACACAGGACGGAGCTAAGAAAGCTACAACTACAATTGATGAGGCTATCAAAAAAGTTTCTTCACAGAGAAGCGAACTTGGAGCTATTCAAAATAGATTAGAGCATACTATCAGTAATCTTGATACTGCAGCTGAGAATACTCAGACATCAGAGTCTCGTATTCGTGATGTTGATATGGCTGATGAGATGGTTGAATATTCTAAAAATAATATTCTTGCACAGGCAGGACAGTCAATGCTTGCACAGGCTAATCAGTCTACACAGGGAGTATTATCCCTTCTTGGTTAATTAAAGCTGGTATAAATTAAATAACAGTGTCTATCACATAAGAAGAAAAGGCTTCGTATAGCGGTTTATCAATCGTTAAAACGGAGCCTTTTTAGAAGTGATGACTACATACTTTTCAGATTCATAGGTGACATTTTTAGGCGGCAGCTAATAAGCAGATGTATATAAAATCATTATCCCACAATTACATTATCTATTGAAATGGCAAATGGTCCGGCATAATCTTTTAAAGTCTGCATTTCAGATGAAAGCTTCATATTTCCGGCGAGTTCCATGATACTTCCTGATATTGAACCTCCGGTTAGCGGAATCACTTTTTCGCCGTCACTGTAAAATGCAAGGCGGAATTCTCCACCGAATCTTCCGGACATGGCATCCATCTGAAAGTCAGAAAAATTAACGACATGTAAATATTTTCCGGTTTCCATATCAGAAAGAGGAGTAGAACCGGCATTTACACGTATTCCCTTGTATGGTCCGGTAGGTGTAATGTTTAAGTAGTGACAGAAACGGGCAGGACCATGAATGTTTTTTAGCACACCATTTTCAAGTAAAGTTCTGTCAGTCATTTTGATTCCTTCTGAAGAAAAAGGTAACTCTGATGTGAGCGTAATATTAAGTGAATCGGCAGTTATATTTGAGGATTGAACCTGTTTTCCTTTCTCAAAATCAGAATATTTTGGATATATCATAGATGCAGAAGCACGTGTGGTGTAGAAATCAAGCAAATCTGCGACATACTGTCCTGATATAATAAGTTTTATGGAGCCGTTTATATTACATCTTGTTGCTATGGCACGCTGTCTTGTAAGGTAAATGGTATGTCTGACTTTTTCGCTTAAAGCATCTGTATCAGGTGTAGTGTAGTAGAAATCCTGATATGTTTCTACATCTTCAGGGGAGGTACACTGCACAACGAATTCACCTTCAATATTTTGTCTTTCATAAGATACATCAGTACCCCATGATGATATTGTGTGATATTGGTTATTCTTTACAAATATTTCAGCAGAGTTAATAAAACAGTCTGATGCTGTATCGTTTGCAAAAAGAGCAGTTGTCATATTTGCAATGGCATCTTCCTGTGAATAGATATTATCATTTTCGTATACTTCTTTATTTGGTTCAGGGAACTCAAAGTAAGGATTGCATGCAAACTGACACGAATATTTGGCATCTGACAGTTTCTTTGATAATTCTTCATCAGACATACCGGGATATATACTGCAGGTTGCAAAACCACGCATTTTTACATCATTTTTTACAAAGTCACAGTATATGGTCACTTCATATTTTGTAACATCTTTGGAGCGGCGCATATCGAGATTTTTCTTTATGAAAAATAATTCAGTGGAATGTTCAGTTGTTTCATTTATAAGATAATGTTCTATGCTATTTTTATTTAATGACTGTATAATCTGTTCTATCATTTATAAATTTCATCTCCTATCCTAATTTTACACGGGCTTTAATTGCAGCACCGCCATCAGATACTTTAACCCATTCTTTGTAACCTTTTCCGCAGAAGCCGGAGCCTGACAGATGAAAATCATCTGATATCATGGATATTGATTTAAGTAAATCGGGAACATAACCTGAGAGTACTACAGGAGAGTGGACTTTGCCGGTAAGTTTCCCATCTTTAATTTCTCTTGCCATATTTACCATACACTGAATACCCCAGTTTTTCGGGTCTTCCATACCACAGCTTGCATTTTCAAGAAGATAGCCGTGTTTTATGGATGCAATCATATCGTCGATTTTATCAGAACCCTTTTCAAAATAGGTATTAGTCATTCGGGTGTATGCTTTTCTTTCATATGATTCACGTCTTCCGTTTCCGGTAGGAGGTGTATTTAAATACATAGCCGTCTGGATGTCGCTTATACCGCGTTTCAGAATACCTTTTTCTATTATAACCGTATCCTGACTTATCGTGCCTTCGTCATCAAAATAGTATGAACCGGCTTCAATGCTGTCAGAAGCTTTGTCGTGCATGGTTACAAGAGGTGATGCAACATATTCACCTATATATTTTTCAGCAAGGGCTCTTTTTTTGACAAACATATCCATTTCAACACCGTGGCCGAAGGCTTCATGGGCTATCATACCTGTTACATCCGGCATGCATATAACATCGTATTCTCCGGGAGTGACAGGTGAGCATGTAAGGAGTTCAAGAACGGATTTACATGCCGGTGCCACCTTTTCCATCAGTCCGTCAAGTATTTCAACACCACCCATGGCAGATACCGGTGAGTAGTAATAGTGTGTCTCTCCGTTTGAAGAGGCTATTGGCTGGATAAAAGCAGTAGACCATAGAATACTCTGGCTGAGTTCCTTATTTTGTGATAAGAACAGCTTATCAGTTTTCATATACTGGTATGCAACAGGACAATCCAGAATATTATTATCATAGGATAATGCAGCATTATGAATATTTAGAAGTTTATCTATAATTTTATCATCACCGAATGTTTCGGGATTCATTAAATATTCAGATGATTTTGAAAATGTTACCTGTTCATCCTGTATAATATCATATGAATTTAATGACAGTGTATCAGGAAGACAGTCAGCAAGCGGTACCAGATTATCTCTTATAACATCAGGAATAGTAGAGAGATAATCAGCGTCAAGATTATTAAAGGAATATTCTGCATATCCTTTATGATCATAAATTTTTATTACACCGCCTCTTCCGGCAGTAAGAGTACTGTCTGCAATAGATATTCCGCTTTTTGAGGCACGATAATTTTTGCCATGGGAATTCTGAACAAGAACAGACACATACTGATATTCATTTAAAAGAGAATTGAGAAGCTTTTTTAATGTAGGCTTAAGATTCTCGATAGAATTGTCAAATGTTAACTTCATTATAAAATGTCTCCTTTCAAAATGTATTAATATAACTGGTTTCATGTGTCAAAAGGGTGCTACGCACCAGCCAAACACAATATGTGATATTGCAAGCCGGCTGGCAAATACACATATTTATGTTGGCTAGTCCCCGAAGGGGATTTTGACACCTGAAGCTTATTGAAATTATATAAAATTGCAGATGATATTTCAACTTACAGCAATAAAAATTGTTGAGAATTTTTTGTGAATGGAATATACTATAATATGTGTTTGTAAGAGTAGAAAGGAAAAATAAATATGAATTTATTAAAGGCAAAAATATCGGGGATTGCCAGGGGCGTGATAGTGTTCATTGCTTTAGTTTTGCAGGTGGCTACCATGTTTATTATATCCAGCGCATTGCAGCAGTATGCAACCGTAGCATATCTGTTTATTGAAATGCTGAGTGTTATTCTTGCTTTCAGACTGGCAAATGACTATAAAGAATATAAGGAATTCTGGCTGGTAATAGTTATAGTGCTGCCGGTATTTGGTTATTTTATGTATTTTATGTGGGGAAGAACTTCTGTAAACAGAGGAATAAACAGAAGGCTGAGAAAAGCAGAAGAGGATGCTGCTAAGATGATGAAGCAGGATCATGATGCAATGAATGAATTAAAAAGACTTCATCCGAATAAAGTACAGATAAGCCGGTATCTTGCAGGACAGGGGTATCCGATATACAGAAATACATATGTTAAATATTTTCCGATAGGAGATGAGTTGTTAAGAAGTCTCATAGAGGATTTGAGAAAGGCTGAAAAGTTTATTCTTCTTGAGTATTTTATTATTTCGGCAGGGGAAATATGGAATGAAGTGGAGAAAATACTATTTGATAAGGCAGCTAACGGTGTGGAAGTCAGATTAATAATGGATGACTTTGGATGTCTGCTGTTAAATGACAATGATTTTAAGCAGAATCTTAAGGAACATAATATAAAGTTTAAGACATTTGGTCCGATACATCAGGAAGTTACAAGATTTTCATTTAATTTCAGAGATCATAGAAAGATTGCAGTTATAGATGGAAATGTAGGATATACCGGTGGGGTAAATCTTGCAGATGAATATGCCAATATAATAGACAGGTTTGGACACTGGAAGGATTCAGGCGTAAGGCTTGAGGGTGAAGGCGTATGGAGTTTTACCTGCTTTTTCATGGAAATGTGGGAAGCCATAAGCAAGAAAACAGAAGATTATTCGCCATATAAACCGACTGTGACGGTTAAGGCGCTCGGATTTGTGCAGCCTTATTCCGGAGGGCCGCACAAGGTAAACAGTAATACGTCTGCTTCGGCATATACGCACATTATAAATAAAGCGAGAGAATATCTGTATATAACAACGCCATATCTTGTTTTAGACAACCTTATGAGAGAGGATATAATCAGTGCGGCAAACAGTGGAGTGGATGTGAGGATAATTACACCTAAGAGATATGACAAATGGTATGTTCATATGGTAACAATATTTAACTATGGATACCTTTTAAAGAATGGGGTAAAGATATATGAATATTCAAAAGGATTTATTCATGCCAAAAATGTTATAACTGATGACGAGTGTGGAATCTGTGGAACGATAAATATGGATTACCGTAGTCTTTACCTCCACTATGAATGTGGAGTGGTCATAACTGATAATCCGTCGGTTCTGGACATGAAAAAGGATTTCTTAAGTACTTTAAAGGTGAGTGAAAAAATCACATATGAAAGATGGCTTCACAGGCCTTTGAGACATAAATTGGTGCAGTTTATTTTAAAAATACTGTCACCGATGTTGTAAAAAATTAGAAACTAAAGGGTTTTGAAATGGAGGTTAATGATGAAAAAGTAAGTTAAAATATAAATTTGTATATAAACTTAATGGTAAGACAGTTGCCATAAGCAAATATGCAAGTTCAAAGACTGCTGACTGGAAGATAAAGAAATCAGGCACATATAAATTATATGTATATGTAAAAGATTCAGATGGAAGTACGGCAGTAAAATGTGTAAACAAATTTGTTGTGAAATAGGAGGAAGCTTTAATGAATAAGAAACGTTTTGCTGCTTTTGGAATGGCAGCAGTTATGGCAGCGTCGTCTGTGGCAGGATTTACCGGATGTGGAAATAAAGCCGGGGAACAGAAACAGACCGTTGCAGAAGAAAAGAAAACCGTGAAAGATTACGGACTTACGGAGAATGTCAAAGATGGTGCCATATTACAGTGCTTCTGCTGGTCATTTAATACTATAAGAGAGAGCATGGAGGATATAGCGGCAGCAGGTTATTCGTCTATACAGACTTCGCCAATAAATGCAGTTTATGATGGCGGTAATGCAGGAATGCAGTTGTTCGGTGATGGAAAATGGAGTTACATTTATCAGCCTACAGACTGGACCATAGGTAACTACCAGCTTGGAACAGAAGAAGAATTTAAGAAAATGTGCAGTGTTGCAGAGAGTTATGGAATCAAAGTAATAGTTGATGTAGTGCCGAATCATACGACTACTGCCACAGACGAGGTATCAGATGACTTTATTAAGGCTGTAGGCGGAAAAGATAAGCTGTATCATTCAAAAGGGATGACAGAAATATCAAACTACGGAGACAGATACCAGTGTACACTGCAGGGAGTCGGAGGTCTGCCTGATGTAAATACGGAAAATCCGGATTTTCAGGATTATTTTATAAAGTTCTTAAATAAATGTATAGAGGACGGTGCTGACGGTTTCAGGTATGACACGGCAAAGCATATAGGACTTGAGGATGACCCGAAGGATGATGAAAGCCTTGAAAATAATTTCTGGGACAGAGTATTAACTGAAGTGAAAGATGCTGACAGAATGTTTAATTATGGCGAGGTACTTCAGGGAGAAAATGAAAGAATTGCTGATTATATTAAAAAGATAGGTGCAACAACGGCAAGTATATATGGAAGTATTATCAGACTTGACATGAATATGGGAGAATTTCCGGCAGCAGACGTGGAAGATTTTGATATTGATGATGCTGAACCAAACGTAGTTACATGGGTTGAATCACATGATAATTATACCGGAGATGACAATACATATAATTACAGTAATGAAGATATAAGCCTTGCATGGGCGGTCATAACGGCAAGAGAGAAGGGGACACCTCTGTTCTTTGCAAGACCATATGGTGCAACAAAGGAAAATAAGTGGGGTGCTATGAACAGAATAGGTGCGGCAGGAGATTATGTATACAAAAATTCTGTAGTATCTGCTGCAAATCATTTTAGAAATGCAATGGTCGGCGAAAAAGAAAATATATTTAATCCGGATGACAACAATTCTGTTATCTGTATCGAAAGAGGAGATAAGGGAATCGTGATGGTTAATATAGGAAAAGATGACGCAGAGGTGTCATTTGACACGGCTCTTGCAGACGGAAAATATTGTGACAGGGTAGATAAGGAGACAGAGTATACAGTTGAGGGCGGAAAGATTTCTGCAAAACTTACAGGTAAGAGTGCTGTAGTATTATATAATGATAATTATGTTGAGCTTGGAACCATCCCTGTAGTTAAAGTTGCTGATGATACCCTTATGAACTTTGAAGATGACAGTATAGAGGTCACACTTAATGCAGAAAATGTAAAGAGTGCCGAATACACTCTCGGAAACGGAGCTGCTAAGACATATAAAGATGGAGATAAGATTACCATAGGTAAGGATCTTGAATCTGGAGATACGGTTAATCTTACACTTGAGGGTACGTCAGATGACGGAAATACTACGGTTATGACGTATGTATTTACAAAAAAGAGTGGAACAAAGAAGGGAACAGTGGTATATTTTACTAAGCCGGATTCATGGAAAGACACGGTATATGCATACGTATATGATGAAACATCATCATCCCAGGTTAAAAACAATGCAGAATGGCCGGGCGTGGAAATGAAATCAGAAGGTGATGGAAAATACAGTTATACATTTGACGAGGATTGGTCAGCTCCGCTTATTATATTCACTGACGGAGAAAAACAGTCTAACGGTGAGATGGAGCCGGGAGCAGAGGTAATACCTGATAATGTATATGAAGTAAAATAAAAATTGGAGGTAATATCATGTCAGAGAAACAATGTGGAAACACAGCATGCAGTGAGTCAAGCTGCGAAAATTGTGCACATAAAGCACAGGCAATAACATATGAAAAATTAAATGAAAGAAGTAATGTAAAAAAAGTTATAGGAATAGTAAGCGGAAAGGGTGGTGTCGGTAAGTCGTTTGTGACCTCATCGATTGCATCTGAGCTTGCACGTAAAGGATATAAAGTAGGAATAATGGATGCGGATATAACAGGTCCGTCCATACCTAAAATGTTTGGAATAAAAGGTAAAACATTTGGTGATGATAAAGGTATTTTTCCGGTTGAGACATCCGGTGGAATAAAGATAATATCAGTAAATGTACTGATAGATAATGAGGAGGATCCTGTTATATGGAGAGGTCCTGTTATCGGTGGGGCTGTCAAACAGTTCTGGACAGACGTAGTGTGGGGAGAACTTGATTATCTCCTTATAGATATGCCGCCGGGAACAGGAGATGTTCCGCTTACGGTATTTCAGTCAATTCCCGTAGATGGAATAGTTATAGTTACATCACCGCAGGATCTTGTAAAACTTATAGTTAAGAAGGCTTATAACATGGCACAGCAGATGAGTATTCCGGTTCTGGGTGTAGTTGAGAATTACAGTTATCTTGAATGTCCTGACTGTGGCAGGAAGATTTCTGTGTTCGGAGAGAGTAAAATTGATGACACGGCTGCAGAACTTGGACTTAAGGTTCTTGGAAAAATACCTATTGTTCCTGAAATGGCACAGAAGGCAGATGAGGGTAAGTTTGATGATGTTAAGAATAATTATATTGAAACAGCAATAGAGACTGTTACATCATTGTAAAAGCTAAACGTTTCAGAATGGAGGTCAGATATGGGCGAGGAAGAGATAAAGGATGTAAAAGAGGAGAAAGATGAAAAACCGGTAGAGGAATTTAATCTTTTTAAAGAAGTGTTAAGTTGGATTAAAATATTAATAATAGCATTTGTTGTAGCTTTTATTCTTACACATTTTGTTATAGTAAATGCAAAGGTTCCGACAGGTTCAATGGAAAATACGATTCCGACGGGAAGCAGAATAGTAGGAAGCAGACTTGCATATAAATTTTCAGATCCTAAACGATTTGATATAGTTATATTCAAGGCACCTGATTCTCCTGAAGAAAATTATGTTAAGCGACTTATCGGTCTTCCGGGAGAAAAAGTAATAATAGATGATGCCACTGTCACCATAGAGGCAACAGACGGTGAAACAATCCAGCTTGATGAGAAATATCTCAAAGAGGAATGGTTTGATTCTACCGGCCCTTACGAGTTTGAGGTGCCGGAAGACTGTTATTTCTTCCTTGGAGACAATAGAAATTATTCAAATGATGCGAGAAAATGGGTGCACACATATGTGAAAAGGGATGCCCTGCTTGGAAAAGTTGAATTTATGTATTATCCGTCTATAGAATGGCTGGGTTCACAAGAATATGATGAAATCAGCGTGGATAGTAATACAGAGGACAGTAGTACGGAGAACAGTACTGAAATTGTGACTAAAATGGAGACACAGACTGTCAATAATTAATAGTATAGTGGAGGATATCCGGTGTTATTAACAGATACCGGCTGTCAATGGTCAGGCTTAAGCCCGGCTTATGGCAGCCGGTATTTTTGCTTTAAGGGCAATTTGGTTTATATATGGTTTTAGGTTTAGGTTTCAAAAGTTATTGCGGGGACTAGCCTAACATAATATGAAAGGCACACTAAAAAACATACGTTCGAAAAAACTTGACATATATCGGATGATGGGATAAAATAAATAAACAGAACATATATTCGAATAAGGCGGCGGTATATAATGGATAATCTGATGGAAAAACTTAGAATACTTACAGATGCGGCTAAGTATGATGTAGCCTGTACATCAAGCGGCACATCCAGAAATGGAAACGGAAAGACAATGGGAAATGCGGTTTCATGCGGAATATGTCATACATTTTCTGCTGATGGCAGATGCGTGTCACTTCTTAAGATTTTGTTGACAAATTATTGTATTTATGATTGTAAATATTGTCAGAACAGAAAGTCAAACGACATTGAGAGAGCAGCATTTTCACCGGAAGAAATATGTAGGCTGACTATGGAATTTTACCGGAGAAATTATATTGAGGGATTATTTTTAAGCTCAGGTATTATTAAAAGTCCTGATTATACAATGGAACTGATATATGAAACAATTCGCCTGTTAAGATACAAATACGGATTTAACGGATATGTTCATGTTAAGGGAATACCGGGAGCATCGAAAGAGCTGATTAGCAGAACCGGATATATTGTTGACAGAATGAGTGTTAATCTGGAACTTCCAACATCTGAAGGATTAAAGAAACTTGCACCGAATAAAACCAGAGAGAATATTCTTACACCGATGAGAATGATTCAGGGAAAAATAAATGAGAGTAAAAACGAAGTAGCAATATACAAAAATGCACCTGAGTTTGTACCAGCAGGTCAGAGTACCCAGATGATAGTTGGCGCAACGGCAGAGAATGACTTTCAGCTTGTGTCGGTGGCACAGGCACTTTACAGAAACTTTCAGCTAAAAAGGGTGTTTTATTCTGCGTATGTTCCGGTAAATGAGGACAGTAATCTGCCGGCAGTTGATACAAAACCGCCAAAGTTAAGGGAACACAGATTGTATCAGGCTGATTTTATGTTGAGGTTTTACGGATTTGATGCTACTGAGATTCTGTCAGAAACGCAGCCGAATTTTAATGTTTTTCTGGATCCTAAGTGTGATTGGGCAGTCAGGCATCTTGACCGGTTTCCTGTGGAAATTAACAGGGCGGATTATTATGCACTGTTACGTGTACCGGGAATAGGGCCGACATCAGCAAAGAGAATATGTAAGGCGCGAAAGCATAGTGCATTGGGATTTGACGACATACGCAAGATGGGGGTGGTATTAAAAAGAGCACTGTATTTTATAACCTGTTCCGGAAAAATGTTATACAGTACGAGAATGGAGGAGAATTATATTACAAGGCAGCTTGTAGGTGAGGACAAGGATAAGACAAGATTTATAGAGGAAAATGATGTTAAGTATCATCAGTTATCATTGTTTGATGATGAAGTGTTTAAGAGAGAGAATGCGGGGTGAAAGAATGAATAAAAAAGTTATTATTTGTGAGGATTCATTTGACGGAATTCTTTCAGGAGTATACGATGCATGGGTGCATATGAATGAGGATAAAGGAGACAATATTATTCTTTCATGTGCTGGAAATTATAATATGGAATTATTTATGGAGTATATTTATGTTGAAAAAAATATGGAAAATGCTATAAAAGTTGCGAAAAGCATCAGGAAAAAGATATCATCACTGGCATACAAAAATGTATATATGACAGCAATCTCAAGTAAAGAATGTAAAGCTGATCTTATATTCAGATTTCTGAAGTATGGATATAAAATCGGCAGAAGTGTTACAGAGTGTCTGGCGATACCGGAAGTATCAGATATGATGAAAATAGTTGTAAGAGTTGGTAAGGAATATGATCATTTCAGGGGATTTTTACGATTTTATGACAGAGGTGACGGATGGCTTCAGGCAGATATAGAACCGGAAAATGATATAATTGAATTATTGGGGCAGCATTTTGGAGACAGGCTTTCTAATGAGAACTTTATTATAAAGGATATAAAAAGGAACAAAACGGCAATTCATAAGAAAAATATGGATTATTGTATTTTTAATGATATTACGTTAGAGAATGTGGAGGATAGGATAGCAGTTAAAGGAAGTGAGGAGTATTATCAGAACATGTGGAAAGTTTTTTTTGAGACAATAGCGATAGAATCAAGAACAAATGAAAAACTGCAGAAAACAAATGTTCCTTTGAGGTATAGAAAGTACATGACTGAGTTTGACAAAATAAACAGCTAAGGTTATCATAAAAAAAACATTTTAAATTATTTATCTGAAGGAAAGATATGCAGTCATGGAGAAATTTGTAAACAATAATCTGAAAATTTCAGTCAGAAATCTTGTTGAATTTGTATTCAGGTCAGGAGATATAGATAACAGACGGGCGACTCTCGGAGAGCGGGAAGCCATGCAGGAGGGAAGCCGCATACACCGTAAGATTCAGGGAAGAATGGGCACGGATTATACACCTGAAGTGCCGCTTAAGATAACGGTCGGTATAGGAGATTTTACAATTACGGTTGAGGGAAGAGCCGATGGTATTATAAAAAGAGATAAAAGAATTATTATAGATGAAATTAAAGGAATGTATTCGGATATAACAAGATTAAAGGAACCTATAAAGGTTCATATGGCACAGGCTATGTGCTATGCATATATTTATGCTGAGCAAAATGATTTAAACAGTATCGGTGTTCAGCTTACCTACTGCAATCTTGATACGGAAGAGATAAAACGTTTTAAAGAACGGTTTAAATACAGAAAATTAAAAGAGTGGTTTGCAAATCTTATATTAAGTTACAGCAGATGGGCTGAAATGTTGTATGAAAATACATTAAAGAGGCAGCAGTCTATTGAGAATCTGGAATTTCCATTTAATTACAGGTCAGGGCAGAGAGAAATCGTTGTATCTGCATTTAAGACAATGCGTAAGAAGAAGGATATATATATTCAGGCACCTACGGGTGTAGGAAAAACCATGTCTGTGATATTTCCGGCGGTCAGGGCAGTTGGTGAGAATAAGGGGGACAAAATATTCTATCTCACTGCCAAGACAATAACGAGAACTGTGGCGGAAGAGGCATTTAGTTTACTAAGGGAAAAAGGACTCTATTTTAGTAATGTTACGATAACGGCAAAAGAAAAGATATGTATTCTGGATAAACCGGAATGTAATCCGGATAAATGTGAACGGGCTAAGGGGCATTTTGACAGAATTAATGATGCCGTATTTGATATTATCAGCAATGAAAAAGAAATAACAAGAGATGTGATATTAAGATATGCGGAGAAACATAATGTATGTCCTTTTGAGATGAATCTTGACTGCACAAACTGGTGCGATGGCATTATATGCGATTATAATTATGTTTATGATCCGACTGTGAGACTGAAACGATATTTTTCGGACGGTGCAAAGGGTGAGTACATTGTTCTGGTGGATGAAGCACATAATCTTGTTGAGAGAGCCAGAGAAATGTACAGTGCCGCACTGTTTAAGGATGATTTTCTTAAAATAAGAAAAATTGTAAAAAATAAAAGTAAAGCTGTGACTAATGCACTGACAAAATGTAACAGTATCATGCTTGAATACAAACATGAATGTGGAGATGAAGAGTATGTTGAGAAATATGATGCTGACGAACTGATACGTTATCTGTTGAGACTGCAGGGATGCATGAAAAAATTTCTTGAGGATTTTAAGGAATTTGAAGACCGTGATGTTGTTCTGGAATTTTATTTTGATATAATTAATTTTTTGAATATATCTGAGCTTGTAGATGATAAGTATGTTATTTATGTACAGAATACAGAAGAAAACGGATTTATGATAAGACTGTTCTGTGTTAATCCGTCAGGTAATATAAGTTCATGTATGGAACAGTGTAACAGCACAGTATTTTTTTCAGCTACACTGCTTCCGGTAAATTATTATAAAGAATTGCTAAGTGGAAAGTTAAATGATTATGCCATATATGTAAATTCGCCATTTGATAAAAACAAGCGTGTTATATATATTGCAAATGATGTAAGCAGCCGTTATAAAAAAAGAAATATAACCGAATACCAGAAAATAGCGGAATACATCAGAAATACGGTTAAGATATGCAAAGGAAATTACATGGTGTTTTTTCCGTCCTACGGATTAATGGATAGTGTATATAATGTTTTGGAACCATTATCAGATATAGACGGATTCAGGTATGTTCTTCAAACCGGCAATATGAATGAGAAACAGAGAGAAGAATTTTTAAATAATTTCAGTGAAAATAATGAAAGCACACACATAGGGATGTGTGTGCTTGGTGGAATATTTTCAGAGGGAATTGACCTTAAGAATGAGAGACTGATAGGAAGCATCATTGTCGGCACAGGATTGCCACAGATATGTGTAGAAAAAAATATTTTAAAGGTATATTATGAAAAACATGGAAATAACGGTTTTGATTATGCGTACAGATATCCGGGAATAAATAAAGTGCTTCAGGCGGCCGGAAGAGTCATAAGAACAGATGATGATTATGGAGTTATTGGACTGTTGGATGACCGGTTTCTTGAGGAGAGCTATTTTTCACTTTATCCGAGGGAATGGGATGACATTAAAGTAGTAAATTCCGGCAATATTGAGTCGGAAATAAGGAGATTCTGGAAATATTTATAATTTGTTATGGAAAAAAGAAAGTAATATGCTATAATTATTAGTAATTATTAACTTGTGGAGGTTACTTATGAGTAGTGTAAGAAGAGTATATGTTGAAAAGAAAGAGCCTTATGCTGTAAAAGCAAAGGAAATGAAGCATGAGATTTCAAGCTATCTTGGAATAAAAAGTGTTATAGGTTTAAGACAGCTTGTCAGATATGATGTAGAAAATGTTTCAGAAGAAACTTATAAAGAGGCATTGAAAAGTGTATTTTCAGAGCCGCCTGTAGATAATGTTTATGAGGAAAGTTTTCCATATAATCAGAAGAATGACAGAGTGTTCAGTGTGGAATTTCTTCCTGGACAGTTTGATCAGAGAGCAGATTCAGCAGAGCAGTGTATAAAATTTTTAAACGAAAATGAGGAGCCGGTAATAAAATCAGCTACAACATATGTTATAGAAGGTAATATTACAGATGAAGAATTTGAAAATATTAAATCATTCAGCATCAATCCGGTAGATTCAAGGGAGACCGGATTAGAAAAACCGACTACACTTGTTACAGAATTTAAAGAGCCGGATGATGTGATTATATTTGATGGTTTCAAGGATTTTGCTGAGGATAAATTAAGAGAGTTATATGAGTCTTTGAATCTTGCAATGACTTTTAACGATTTTAAGCACATACAGAATTATTTCAATAAAGAAGAAAAAAGAGATCCGTCAATGACAGAGATAAGGGTTCTTGATACATATTGGTCAGACCACTGCCGTCATACGACTTTTAATACAGAACTTAAAGATATAGAGTTTGAAGACGGATATTATAAAACACCTATATTAAAAACATATGAGAGATATGTTAAAGACAGAGAGGTTATATTTAAGGGCAGAGATGACAAGTTTGTATGTCTTATGGACTTAGCACTTCTTGCAATGAGAAAGTTGAAAAAAGAAGGAAAACTTGCTGATCAGGAAGAGTCTGATGAGATAAATGCATGTAGTATAGTTGTTCCGGTTGAAATAGACAAGGAGGACGGAAAAGGTGTTGTCACAGAGGAGTGGCTTGTAAACTTTAAAAACGAAACACATAACCATCCTACAGAAATAGAGCCGTTCGGTGGAGCAGCAACATGTCTTGGAGGAGCCATAAGAGATCCGTTATCAGGACGTACTTATGTATATCAGGCAATGCGTGTTACAGGAGCAGCAGATCCTACAAAATCAATGAGTGAAACCATGCCGGGAAAACTTCCACAGAAAAAACTTGTAAGAGGAGCTGCAAATGGTTACAGTTCATATGGTAACCAGATCGGACTTGCAACAGGACTTGTAAAGGAGATATATCACCCTGACTATGTTGCAAAGAGAATGGAAATCGGAGCAGTTATAGCAGCAGCACCACGTTCAGCAGTTATCCGTGAAAATTCAGATCCGGGAGATATTATTATACTTTTAGGTGGAAGAACAGGAAGAGACGGTTGCGGCGGAGCAACAGGTTCATCTAAAGTTCATACAGAAAAATCTATAGAGACATGTGGAGCTGAGGTACAGAAAGGTAATGCACCTACAGAGAGAAAATTACAGAGACTCTTTAGAAGACCGGAAGTCAGCCATCTTATTAAGAAATGTAATGACTTCGGTGCAGGTGGTGTATCAGTTGCAATAGGTGAGCTTGCAGACGGACTTAAGGTTAATCTTGATAAAGTGCCTAAGAAATATGCAGGACTTGATGGAACAGAGATTGCAATATCAGAATCACAGGAGAGAATGGCTGTAGTTATTGATCCTAAAGATGTTGCAGAGTTCCTTAAATATGCCAATGAGGAGAACCTTGAGGCTACAGGAGTTGCAGTTGTTACAGAGGAGCCACGTCTTGTTTTAAATTGGAGAGGCAAAGATATAGTTAATATATCAAGAGCTTTTCTTGATACAAATGGTGCACATCAGGAAACAGATGTTAAAGTAGATATGCCTGAAGAGGATATAAAATATTTTGATACAAAGAAAGTTATAGATGTTAAAAAGGGATGGCTTGATTTACTCGGTGACTTAAATGTTTGTTCACAGAAGGGTCTCGTTGAGAGATTTGATTCATCTATCGGTGCGGGAACAGTATTTATGCCATATGGTGGAAAATACCAGCTTACCGAAACACAGACTATGGTAGCAAAACTTCCTGTACTAAAAGGAAAATGTGATACCGTAACAATGATGAGTTATGGATTTGATCCGTATCTTTCAAGCTGGAGCCCATATCATGGTTCTATATATGCTGTAGTAGAATCAGTTGCAAAAATTGTTGCAGCAGGTGGAGATTACAAGAAGATAAGATTTACATTCCAGGAATACTTCAGAAGAATGACAGAGGACAAGAGTCGTTGGAGCCAGCCATTTGCTTCACTTCTCGGTGCATATGATGCACAGCTTGGCTTTGGATTGCCTTCAATAGGTGGAAAAGACAGTATGTCAGGTACATTTAATGATATAGATGTACCACCGACACTTGTTTCATTTGCCGTGGATGTTGCTAAAGAAAATGAAGTCATTTCTCCTGAATTTAAGAAAGCAGGAAATAAAATCGCATTATTTGAAATTAAGAGAGATGAATATGATCTTCCGGATTATGAGCAGATAAAAAATCTGTATGATAAGATTCATGAACTTATCGGCAAGGGCATAATAAAATCTGCATATGTCGTGGATGCAAAAGGTATCGTTGCAGCAGTATCAAAAATGGCATTTGGTAATAAACTCGGTGTTACAATCGACGCAGATACAGTGAGTGCTGACAAATTATTTGAAAAAGGTATCGGAAACATTGTTGCGGAAATATCTGCAGATGATGTGGAGGCTATCGGTGAGACAGGAACAGTTATCGGTGAAATTACTGAAAAGGCAGAGTTTAAGTTTGCTGATGTAAGCATTAGTGTTGATGAGGCTATAGAAAAATGGTCTGCAACTCTTGAAAAGGTATTCCCTACAAGAGCAGCAGAAGATAAAGAAAATCTTGAAACACCGCTTTACAGAGCAGGTGATATATATGTTTGCAAAAATAAAGTTGCAAAACCTACAGTATTCATTCCGGTATTTCCTGGAACAAACTGTGAGTATGATTCTGCAAAAGCTTTTGAGGCAGCAGGTGCAAATGTAATAACAAAAGTATTTAAGAATCTTACAGCTGAGGATATACGTGATTCAGTGAAAGTATTCGAGGAAGGAATAAATCAGGCACAGATTATAATGTTCCCTGGTGGATTCAGTGCAGGTGATGAGCCGGACGGTTCTGCTAAATTCTTTGCTACAGCGTTTAGAAATGAAAAGCTTAAAGAGGCTGTAAGCAAACTGCTTAATGAAAGAGACGGACTTGCACTCGGTATATGTAACGGATTCCAGGCACTTATTAAGCTCGGACTTGTTCCAAACGGACAGATTACAGGTCAGGGTGAAAATTCACCTACATTGACTTATAATACTATAAACAGACATGTGTCTAAGATGGTATATACCCAGGTGGTTACAAATAAGTCACCATGGCTTATGAAAGCTGAACTTGGAAAGACATATGTAAATGCAGCATCACATGGTGAGGGTAGATTTGTTGCCAATGATGAGTGGATTAAAGAACTCTTTAAGAATGGGCAGGTTGCAACTCAGTATGTAGATGTAAAGGGAAGACCAACCATGGATGAAGAATGGAATGTAAATGGTTCTTATGCCGCTATCGAGGGTATAACAAGTCCGGACGGCAGATGCCTTGGAAAAATGGCACATGTTGAACGTAAGGGACGCAGTGTTGCCGTGAATATTACAGGTGAACAGGATATGAAGATATTTGAATCAGGAGTAGAGTACTTCAAATAAAAGATTTTAAATAAAAGATAAAAACAGACCTAAAAATGAAAAACATTTTAGGTCTGTTTTTTAATAAAGCTTTAAAAGTTGTAATCAGTTTACCTTTTTTCACCCATAAAGAATAAAGCGATAGTATCAGGCCCTGAGTGTGTGCCTATAGTAGGACAGATATAGTTAATCATGAAGTTTTTGAGGCCTGTTTTTTTCTCAACCTGTTCCTTAACATACAAAGCATCAGACTCACAGTCACCATGTCCTATCATTATCATATCGTTGTCATATCCGTCTATGAGTTTTACCATATTGTCAACAAGAGCATTTAAGGATTTCTTTCTGCCGCGGACATTATTAAGTGGTGTCAGTCTTCCTTCATCATCTACATGAAGTACGGGTTTTACATTTATCATTGTGCCGAGTATGGCTACTGTTTTTGATACACGTCCGCCTCTGTGCAGATGAAAAAGGTTATCAACTGTAAACTGATGGCATAAGTGCTTCTTGTTTTCTTCAAGCCATTTGGCAGTTTCATCGATAGACTTTCCTTGAGTTCTAAGGGTTACAGCTTTGTAAACAAATAATCCCTCACCCATGGAAGCACAAAGTGAATCAACTACAATGATTTTTCTATCAGGATATTCATCTTTTAACTGGTTTGCCACCATGCAGTATGTATTATAACTGCTGCTTAAGGCAGAACTGAAAGCTATAACAAGAATATCCTCTCCGTTATCGAGATGCTTTCGATAAATTTTCTCGGTAGTATCAGGATTAGATGCCATTGTTGTAGGCATTGAACCGCCACGCATTATAGAATAGAATTCTGTAGGCTCTAATTGTTTATCATCGCCGTATACAACGCCATCAATGCTGTAGTATAAAGGGATGATATCAATGTGGTTTTCGCTGGTGTATTCAGCAGGTAAATCACATGTAGTATCAGAAATAATTGCAAAATTCATTATTAAATCCTCCTAGTTTTATACTTCAAAAGATAATACTTTTTTATTATAAAGTCAAGTTTTAGATAACTGCTAGTTGTATGAAATGAAAAAAATATGGTATTATATATACGATAGTCAAATTTATTAAAAGGCGGAAAGGAAATTATATGCAGATTAGTGATGTAAAGAGTTATAAGTTAATACAGAAAAAAGAATTAACTGATATAAATTCAGAGGGATACTTATTAGAACATATAAAAACAGGTGCAAAAGTCGTTCTTATTGAAAATGATGATAAAAACAAAACATTTCTTATAGGATTCAGGACACCGGTTACGAACAGTACCGGAGTACCACATATTATGGAACACAGTGTGTTGTGCGGTTCAAGAAAATTTCCTGTGAAGGATCCTTTTATTGAACTTGCAAAGGGATCATTAAATACATTTTTAAATGCTATGACATTTCCGGACAAGACAATTTTTCCTATAGCAAGTGAAAATGACAAAGATTTCCAGAATCTGATGGATGTATATATGGATGCGGTGTTTTATCCGAAAATATATGAAAGAGAAGAGATTTTCAGACAGGAAGGATGGACATATGAACTGCCTGACAAAGACGGAGAGCTAAAATATAACGGTGTAGTTTATAACGAAATGAAGGGAGCATTTTCTTCACCTGATGAAGTAGTGGAGAGGGAGATAATGAGCTCACTGTTTCCTGATAATGGGTATAAATATGAATCAGGCGGGGATCCGGATGTGATACCGGAACTCAGTTATGAGGAATTTAAAGATTTTCATAAAAAATATTATCATCCGTCAAACAGCTATATATATTTATACGGTGACATAGATATGGCGAAAAAATTAAAATGGATGGATGAAGAATATCTTAGTGCATTTGAAAAAGAGGATATTGATTCAGAGATAAAAGAGCAGGCGGCATTTGACAGTGTGAAGAACGTGGAGATAGATTACCCGGTGGCAGCAGGTGAGAGTATAGAGGATAATTCATACTTATCATATAACAATGTCGTAGGTAAGATAACAGATAAGGAGTTGTATGTGGCATTTCAGGTGCTTGAATACGCACTTGTATCTATGCCGGGAGCACCTGTGAAACAGGCATTGCTTGATAAGGGCATAGGTAAGGACATAGACGGAAAATATAATAACTGGATATATCAGCCGTATTTCTCAATAATAGCTAAAAATGCGGGGGATGACAGAAAAGAAGAATTTGTACAGACTATAATGACTACATTAACAGAACTTGCAGATAAGGGAATAGACAGAAACTCTCTTCTTGCCGCACTCAATTATTATGAATTCCAATACAGGGAATCAGATTTCGGTTCATACCCGAAGGGACTCATGTTAAGCTTCCAGGTTCTTGACAGCTGGCTTTATGATGAAAACAGACCGTTTATACATTTAGAAGAAAATGAGGTTTTTGAGCAGCTTAGAAAGAAAATTGATACAGGATATTTTGAGGAGCTTGTAAAAAAATACTTTATAAATAATACCCATGCATCGATTGTTGTTGCAAATCCAAAACGTGGAATGACTACGGAACATGATGAAAATCTGAAAGAAACGTTACAGAAATATAAAGACAGCCTTACAGATGAAGAAATAGCCGGAATGGTAGAATTTACAAAGCATCTTGAGGAATACAAAAATGAGCCGTCTCCGGCAGAAGAGCTTGAAAAAATTCCGTTGTTAAAAATAAAAGATATATCTGATGAAATAAAACCATTTAAAAATGAGGAAATCGATGTAAATGGAGTAAAAGTGATATATCATGATATTTTTACAAACGGAATAGGATATTTGAATATAGCGTTTGACGTTACAGGTGTACCTTGCGAATATTATCCGTACCTGGGACTTTTAAAAGCAGTCCTCGGATTTATGAATACAGATAAATATTCATATTCAGAGCTTGTAAATGAAATAAATATGAATTCAGGCGGAATATTTGTAGATGCTGCGGTATATACAAGTGCAAAGAATCCTGAAAAATATAAAATATATACATCAATAGGGGCTAAGGTTTTTGCCGATAAAATAGGCTTTGCCATGGATATTATCCCGGAGATAATTAATACAACAAAATTCAGGGATGAAAAGAGACTTTTTGAAATTCTCTCAGAGCTTAAATCAAAAATGCAGATGAGCATGACACATTTTGGCGATTCAACGGCGCTGCTCCGTAATTTGTCGTACTATTCAGAGTCAGCAGCTGTTTCAGAAGAGATGAAAGGCATAAGTTTCTACAAAACAGTGGAGGGCTGGGTTAAGAATTATGATTCAGAAAAAGAAAAGATTATGTCTGAATTGTCAGAGGTGGCAAAAGTTGTGTTTAATAAAGATAAGATGTTTATAAGTTATACATCTGACAGGGCAGGACTTGAGATGTTAAAAGGCTGTATAGGAAAATTTGCGGAACAGCTTCCGGAAGTCTCTGTTACGGTGGATGCAGGAAAAATCACACCTGTAAAGAAAAATGAAGGATTTAAAACATCGGCACAGATTCAGTATGTTACGAGAGCGGGTAACTTTATAAAAGAAGGTTATGAATATGATGGTTCGCTTAAGGTATTAAGAACCATTTTAAACTATGAGTATCTGTGGAATAATGTCAGGGTAAACGGTGGTGCATATGGAGCCGGTTCAGGATTTAACAGAAGCGGTGACTGTTATTTTACATCATACAGGGATCCTAAAATAAAAGAGACAAATGATGTTTTTGAGAGTATTCCAAAATATCTTGAAGAGTTCGAAGTAAGAGAGAGAGATATGACAAAATTCATAATAGGAACCATAAGTTCAATGGATACACCTCTTACTCCGAGAACAGACGGAGCACGTTCTATGGGAGCTTATATTTCCGAACTTACTGAAGAGGACTTGAGAAAGGAACGCAGGCAGGTGCTTGATACGGATGTAAATGATATAAGAAAACATGCGGATATGATAAAAGCAGTATTAAAACAGGACAATATATGTGTGCTTGGAAATGAGGACAATATAGAAAAAGCAAAAGAATTATTCAAAAACACAGTAGATTTGTTTGAATGATGTGAAAGGACAAAGATGAAAGAAAATTATAAATCAGGATTTGTATCATTAATCGGCAGACCGAATGTAGGAAAGTCTACACTGATGAACAGACTTATCGGACAGAAAATAGCGATAACATCAAATAAACCACAGACAACAAGGTATAAAATCAAGACAGTTTATACATGTGATGACGGGCAGATTGTATTTCTCGATACACCGGGAATTCACAAGGCAAAAAACAAACTGGGTGAATATATGGTAAATGTGGCTGAGAAAACCCTGAATGAAGTTGATGTCGTAGTGTGGCTTGTCGAACCGACGGATTATATAGGTGCAGGTGAACAGCATATTGCAAAACAGCTTAAACATATAAAAACTCCGGTAATTCTTGTAATAAATAAAATAGATACCCTGAAAGATAAAACAGAGATATTGAAATTCATTGATAATTACAGAAAGATACATGACTTTGCAGAGATAATACCGGTTTCTGCGGCAAAAGGCAGCAATTGTGATGAAGTAATTGAAATGATATTTAAATACCTGCCATACGGACCACAGTATTTTGACGAAGATACTGTTACTGACCAGCCTATGAGACAGATTGCGGCAGAGCTTATAAGAGAGAAAGCATTAAAATGTCTTAATGATGAGATTCCGCACGGAATAGCAGTTTCAATTGACAGAATGCATTTCAGACCTAACGGAAAAATTGTTGATATCGATGCTACGATTGTATGTGAGCGTGATTCACACAAAGGAATAATAATAGGTAAACAGGGCAGTATGTTAAAGAAAATAGGAAGTGCGGCACGTTACGAGATTGAGCAGCAGGTGGAGTGTCAGGTCAACTTAAAGTTGTGGGTAAAGGTTAAGAAGGAATGGCGTGATAGTGATTTCTATCTGAAAAACTTTGGATTTAACCAGCAGGATGAATAAAGATGACATTTGATAATAATATTACAGTTACAGGCATGGTTATATCAGCCATGCCTGTTGGAGAATATGATACAAGAATTACCATACTGTCAAAAGAAAAGGGGAAAATAAGCGCATTTGCGAAGGGGGCAAGGCGACCTAAAAGTATGCTTATGGCAGGAAGCAGACCATTTTCATTTGGAACGTTTGAGATATATCAGGGAAGAAACTCAAATTCAGTAAACTCCATAAATATAATAAATTATTTTATGGAAATTTCGCAGGATCTTGAAGCAACCTATTATGGATTTTATTTTCTTGAGCTTGCGGATTATTTTACCAGAGAAAATTTAGACGGTAAAAATATTTTAAAATTGCTGTATCAGTCGTTAAGGGCGTTGATGAATAACAATATTCCCAACAGACTGGTAAGAGTCATATTTGAGTTGAAAATCATGGTGTTTAACGGTGAATATCCGGAAATGTTTCAGTGTATTAACTGTGGAAGTGAAGAAAATCTGCATGTGGTGAACATACAAAAGGGAGGGATGCTTTGTGATGAGTGCAGTCACAGGGTAAATGGAAATATGGAAATAGAAACGTCGGCAATATATGCAATGCAGTTTATTATCACAAAGGAAGTAGAAAAACTCTATACGTTCAGGGTAAGTGAAAAGGTCCAGCGTGAATTGGAAAATGTGATGAAGAAATATATGGACCTGTATGTGGACAAAAGTTTTAAATCCCTTGAAATTATCCATTCGTTAGAGTATAATACTATGGATTAATTAAAAATGGAGGCTGATTATGAGTAAAAAAATGCATGTTGTTACGGCAGCAATGCTGGTAATCGTTGTATTGGCAGTATCGGGATGCTCAAAAAAATCTAATACATATTCGACCGAATATAAGGGCGAATTCATTAGAATAAATGCAGATGAAAGCATACTGGCTGTGTATGCAGAAGATTTTGATGAGAAACAGTATGATGAAAAAGAACTTGAAAGTATGGTAAATGAGGAAGTAGAGGATTTTAATTCAGAACATTCTAAAGATAACGGAATGAGTGTTAAGAGTGTTGGAGTAAAGAAGAATGAGGCGTTTGTAAAGCTGAATTTTAAGACACTTGATGATTATGTATTGTATAATGAAACATATGTTGATTCAGACGTAAAGTTTGAGATGTTTAATGGGACTTATGATGAGATTCAGAAGAAAGAGTATAAACTCAGTGATTGTAAGTTCAAAAAAGTAGGAGACAAAAAAGAAGAAGATTTAAAAATTTCTGAAATATTAAAAAAAGAGGATAAATCAAATCTTCGTGTTATTTATATTAAACATGGAATAACAATCAGGGTAGAGGGAGATATAAAATATGTATCTTCTGATATAGAGCTTAAAGATGGAGCAGCAAAGACTGCAGATGGTAAAGATAATTATATTATATATACATTGGAGGAAGAAAAATAATGGAAAAAACAATGGAAAAAATAGTTGCACTTGCAAAAGCAAGAGGTTTTGTGTATCCTGGCTCAGAGATATACGGTGGTCTTGCAAATACATGGGATTATGGAAATCTTGGAGTGGAACTTAAAAACAATGTAAAACGTGCATGGTGGAAAAAGTTTATTCAGGAAAACCCATACAATGTAGGTGTTGACTGTGCAATACTTATGAACCCACAGACATGGGTTGCATCAGGCCATCTTGGAGGATTTGCAGATCCGCTTATGGATTGTAAGGAATGTCATGAAAGATTCAGAGCTGACAAACTTATTGAAGACTGGGCTGAAGAAAATGAGTTCACTCTTGAAGGCAGTGTTGACGGATGGACACAGGAACAGATGATGAGTTTTATCGATGAGAAAAATATCTGCTGTCCTACATGTGGAAAACATAACTTTACTGAAATCAGACAGTTCAATCTTATGTTTAAGACATTCCAGGGTGTTACTGAAGATGCAAAGAACACAGTATACTTAAGACCTGAGACAGCACAGGGAATATTCGTAAACTTTAAGAATGTTCAGAGAACTTCAAGAAAGAAGGTTCCTTTCGGAATAGGTCAGATCGGTAAATCATTCAGAAATGAGATTACACCGGGAAACTTTACATTCAGAACAAGAGAATTTGAGCAGATGGAACTTGAATTTTTCTGTAAGCCGGGAACAGACCTTGACTGGTTCAGATACTGGAGAGAATTCTGTATAAACTGGCTTAAGAATCTTGGTATAAAAGATGATGAGATGAGAGCAAGAGACCATTCTCCTGAAGAACTCTGCTTTTACAGTAAAGGAACTACAGATATAGAATTTTTATTCCCATTTGGATGGGGAGAGTTATGGGGAATTGCTGACAGAACAGATTATGACCTTACACAGCATCAGAATACATCAGGCGAGGATATGTCTTATTTTGATGATGAAGCTAAGGAAAAATACATTCCATATGTTATTGAGCCGTCTCTCGGTGCAGACAGAGTAACACTTGCATTCCTTTGTTCTGCATATGATGAGGAAGAGCTTGAAGGTGGAGATACAAGAACTGTATTGCATTTCCATCCTGCAATTGCACCGGTTAAGATTGGTATACTGCCATTGTCAAAGAAATTAAATGATGGTGCAGAGAAGATATACGCTGAGCTCAGCAAATATTACAACTGTGAATTTGATGACAGAGGAAATATCGGTAAGAGATACAGAAGACAGGACGAGATAGGTACACCGTTCTGTGTAACATATGATTTTGATTCTGAGACTGACGGATGTGTTACTGTAAGAGACAGGGATACAATGGAACAGGAAAGAATTAAGATAGAGGATTTAAAAGAATATTTTGAAAAGAAATTTGAATATTAATATCTGACAGTATTTTCATTTTTTGGAATTGACTAATTGAAAATCAATTGTTATAATCGTATTAGCAACGGAATCAGTGCGGCTTTTTTGCGTGCAATTCGGGTTGTGTGTTATTGAAATATAAGGTTCGCCTTATACAATAAAAGAAACTATTTAGGAGGAATTAAAAAATGGCAAACAAATGGGTATATTTGTTCAGCGAAGGAAACGCTAACATGCGTGAACTCCTTGGAGGAAAAGGTGCTAACTTAGCAGAGATGACAAGTTTAGGACTTCCTGTTCCACAGGGATTTACAATTACAACAGAAGCTTGTACTCAGTACTATGAGGATGGCAGACAGATTAACGATGAGATTCAGGCTCAGATTAATGAGTACATTGTAAAGATGGAAGAGATCACAGGAAAGAAATTCGGTGATAAGGAAAATCCACTTCTCGTATCTGTTCGTTCTGGAGCAAGAGCTTCTATGCCAGGTATGATGGATACTATCTTAAACCTTGGTCTTAACGAGAATGTTGTAGAGACAATCGCTGAGAAATCAGGAAATGCTCGTTGGGCATGGGATTGCTACAGAAGATTCATCCAGATGTATTCTGACGTAGTTATGGAAGTTGGTAAGAAGTACTTTGAAGAGCTTATCGACAAGATGAAAGCTGAAAGAGGCGTTAAACAGGACGTTGAGCTTACAGCAGATGATTTAAAAGAACTTGCTGCACAGTTCAAAGCTGAATATAAATCTAAATTAGGAGAAGATTTCCCAGATGATCCTAAGGTTCAGTTAATGGGAGCTATCAAGGCTGTATTCCGTTCATGGGACAACCCTCGTGCAAACGTATACCGTCGTGATAATGATATCCCTTATTCATGGGGAACAGCTGTAAACGTACAGTCTATGGCATTCGGTAACATGGGTGATGACTGTGGTACAGGTGTTGCATTTACAAGAGATCCTGCTACAGGTGAGAGAAAACTCATGGGTGAGTTCTTAAAGAACGCACAGGGTGAAGACGTTGTTGCCGGTGTTCGTACACCAATGCCAATCGCTCAGATGGAACAGGAGTTCCCAGAGGCATTTGAGCAGTTTAAGACAGTTTGCAAAACTCTTGAAGATCACTACAGAGATATGCAGGATATGGAGTTTACTGTTGAGAACAAGAAACTTTACATGCTTCAGACAAGAAATGGTAAGAGAACTGCACAGGCTGCTCTTAAGATTGCATGTGACCTCGTTGATGAGGGAATGAGAACAGAAGAAGAAGCTGTTGCAATGATCGACCCACGTAACTTAGATACATTATTACATCCACAGTTCGATGCTGCTGCATTAAAGGCTGCAACTCCTATGGGTAAAGGTCTTGGAGCATCTCCAGGTGCTGCTTGCGGTAAGATCGTATTCTCAGCAGAGGATGCTGTTGAATGGAATGAGAGAGGCGAGAAGGTTGTTCTTGTACGTCTTGAGACATCTCCGGAAGATATCACAGGTATGAAGGCTTCACAGGGTATCTTAACAGTTCGTGGTGGTATGACATCTCATGCAGCCGTTGTTGCACGTGGTATGGGTACATGCTGTGTATCTGGTTGTGGTGACATCGCTATGGATGAAGAAAATAAGAAATTTACATTAGCTGGTAAAGAGTTCCACGAAGGAGACTGCATCTCTATCGATGGTACAACAGGTAACATCTATGATGGACTTATCCCAACAGTTGATGCTACTATCGCAGGCGAGTTCGGAAGAATTATGGCTTGGGCAGATAAATACAGAAAACTTAAAGTTAGAACAAATGCAGATACTCCTGCAGATGCTAAGAAAGCTCGTGAGCTTGGTGCAGAAGGTATCGGTCTTTGCCGTACAGAGCATATGTTCTTCGAGGAAGACAGAATTGCTGCATTCAGAGAGATGATCTGTTCTGATACAGTAGAAGAGAGAGAAGCAGCTCTTGAGAAGATTCTTCCATATCAGCAGGGAGACTTCGAAAAATTATATGAGGCTCTTGAAGGAAATCCTGTTACAATCAGATTCCTTGATCCACCTCTTCATGAGTTCGTTCCTACAGAGGAAGAAGATATCAAGAAGCTTGCAGATGCACAGGGTAAGACTGTTGAAGAAATCAAGACTCTTATTGATTCATTACATGAGTTCAACCCTATGATGGGACACAGAGGATGCCGTCTTGCTGTAACATATCCTGAAATTGCTAAGATGCAGACTAAGGCTGTTATCCGTGCAGCTATCAATGTACAGAAAGCACATGCTGACTGGACAGTTAAGCCTGAAATCATGATTCCACTTGTTTGTGAAGTTAAAGAGCTTAAGTATGTTAAGAAGATGGTAGTTGAGACAGCTGATGCTGAAATCGCAGCAGCAGGTGTAAACCTTGAGTACGAAGTAGGTACTATGATCGAGATTCCTAGAGCTGCACTTACAGCTGACGAGATCGCAGCTGAGGCTGACTTCTTCTGCTTCGGTACAAACGATTTAACACAGATGACATTCGGATTCTCAAGAGATGATGCTGGTAAGTTCTTAGATGCTTACTATGATGCTAAGATCTTCGAGAACGATCCATTTGCTAAACTTGACCAGACTGGTGTTGGTAAGTTAATGGAAACAGCTATCAAGCTTGGAAAACCTGTAAACAACAAGTTACACGTTGGTATCTGTGGAGAGCACGGTGGAGATCCTTCTTCAGTTGAGTTCTGCCATAAGATTGGTCTTGATTATGTATCATGCTCACCATTCCGTGTACCAATCGCAAGACTTGCAGCAGCTCAGGCAGCTATAGCAAATAAATAATTATATAATTAAACTATGAGGAACACGTTTTGCGTGTTTCTCAGGTTATCGCAACAGATATCACGATTTCGTGCCTGCATGGAATCTGGTTTGCTGCTTGCGTAAATAAAAATACCATGCCATGTTAAAATGACATGGTATTTTTTTGAATATTGAGGAGGTTTGAATATGGGACTTACTGATAATGATCTTAAAAATGTTAAATATAAAGAATATCCTATGGAAATTTGTGTGATTTATGTCAGATTAGTGTGACAGCATTTAAATATGCGGTTGCCGGTAAAAAAGGGAATACAGCTAATAGGCATTTTTTATACAAGTTAGCGGTTGGAATGAAAATGACAATAGAAGAAGCAGATGTGTTGTTTGAACTTGAAAAAGGACCACTTTCAGATGAATGTCTGGAAGACATGATTTGTTATTGTGCATTGAGGGATCACGATTCTATTTATGAATTTATTGATGAATTTGAAGAAAAAACAAATTATAAGATTGGTATGAGAGATCGGAGTCCTAAAAAATAGGTCATAACTTATGACGGACGTATGAGTAATTATTTGGTATAGTATAATCAGTTCAAGGGAACGGACGCGTCGAAACAAATAATTAACATACAATGATTTAGGAGGTAATGTAGCATGAAGTTTACATGGGAAACATTTGATACATCATTTTTGAGGTCAATCATAGATGCCGCAGATGTAGAAGATAAAGAGCTTTATTTGAGAACGGAGGATAAAGAATCAATAGTTGGATGCGTAAATTCTATATGTGACTATCCGGATAAAAGATTTATTTATGATTACAGGAATATTATTGATAATGAATTACTTCCGAATTACGAAAAACAGGTTGCAGAAGTCTGTAAAGCATTGAAAATTACTGAACGAAGCAGAAATGGAAGATTAACTGCATTAAGTAAAAAGAAAACTACTGATACATTAGTTAATGCATATGAAGCTGCATTGCTATCCATTAGTGGTCTTATAGTTCAACCACAGGAATATAGTAATTTTAGATATACAAAAACATTGGATATGAAAGCTACAAAAGTAGAAGAAGTTGCTTTATATGATTTTCAGGAGGAAGCTGTAAAGAAATTAAAAGAGCATTTTATAGACAGGGATATGATGGAAGGAATGCTTGTTATGCCTACGGGCTCGGGAAAATCAAGAACATCTACATACTTTTTGATTAAGGAAATGATTAGTAGAGGATATCAGATTATCTGGCTGGCACATAGACATATGCTTATTGATCAGGCAGCAGACTGTTTTTATCGTTTTGCAGGATTATCGAAAATAGTAAATCCAAATATAAAAGATTATCGCCTAAGCTGTGTGTCTGGCGAACATTTAAGAATGTCTCAGATAGATAAGCACGAAGTTATAGTTGCAAGTGTTAGTTCAGTATATCGAAATAGAAAGCATTTAAGGAGAGTGCTAGGGAAAAAGGTGATGGTAGTTATTGATGAGTGTCATCATACATTGGCACCTTCATATCAGGAAACTATTCATTTTATAAAGAAATATAGAAAAGACGCCAAGCTTCTTGGAATTACTGCAACACCTATTAGAGCAAATGATAAGGACAGTGCTAACCTTGTGAGCTTATTTGGAAACAATGTTGTCTTTGATATCTCATTGAGTACATTGATTAAGAAAGGTATTCTTGCGAATCCGGAGTTTGAACGTATTGAGACAAATGAGGAGATTGAGCCAATCATTAGTATTGATGAAGAAAAAATGATTCGAAGATATGGGGAGCTTCCCGAAACACTGGTAAGCAAAATAGCTGATTCTGCATCCCGAAACAAAGTTATCATTGAACAATATATGAATAATAAAGAAAGATATGGAAAGACATTGATTTTTGCTTTAAATGTTGTACATTGCAGGTTTATTTATGACGAACTAAAAGAAAGAGGTGTTCGTGTAGGGTATATTCATTCCGGCAAGGATGATAATACGATGGTTATCAATGATTTTAAAAATGGTAATCTGGATGTTTTGGTAAATGTAAATATTATGACAGAGGGTACGGATGTACCGGATATTCAAACAGTAATGCTTACAAGACCTACTCAGAGTGAAGGACTTCTTATGCAGTGTATTGGAAGGGGAATGCGGGGCCCGAAGGCAAATAATGGTACTGAAACAGTAAATATTATTGATTTCCATGATAAATGGTCTGTATTTAAGAAATGGTTGAATCCACAATGGCTTATAGATGATGAAAGGGAAGAAGAGGATATTCCTGAAATCAAGGAACATAAAAGATATACATATCAAGAGTATGAATGGAAAATATGTCAGGAGATTTATAATAATATAATTGTTAAAAGTCAGATATTACATGAGGAAGTAATGGTTCCGGTCGGATGGTATTCACTTTGCGATGATGAGGGTATAGATGTTTGTATGCTTGTTTTTGAAAGTCAGTTAGAAGGTTTTTTGAACATGAGAAAGGATAAAGATTATTGGATTAATGATGCTACAATAACAGCTGAAGATGTAATAAAGAAGTATTTCTCCGGATTTGGTGATAAGCCTTTACTTAGTGACATGAGAACCTTGTTAGATAATTACAGAAATAATGAAATACCTCCAAGCCTGCATGCATTGGCAAATAGAAGTAAGATAGATCCGCTTTATGTTGCAAATCGTGCAGAAGAAGAGCATAGAGATGTTATTGAACTGGCTGGAGAAATTTATGATAAGTATGAAATTGCGAGGGATTTATATCCTTCAAAGGAAATATATCAGGAAAAAGTATCGAAAGCAAAGATATACAAAAATAAAAAGATTATTATTGGACAAAAAGTTGAGGAACTTCCAATTGAATGGATTGATTTTGACAGAACTCCTTATCATAATCTGAAAGAACTTGCGGATGAAGTTGTAAATGAAATGTTTGATGGAATTTATCCTGATGTGAACGAGATATCATGGACAGACAAAGCGTATAAAGGCTTTTATGGAAGATTCTGGCGTGAATCACATAATATAGAAATCAATTGTGTGTTGAACTCTAAAGATGTTAATCCTGAAGTCATCAAGTATTTGCTGTACCATGAAATGTTACATAGAGAGAATTGGTATCATGATAGTGCATTTCGTGAAGAAGAACATAAATATCCAAAATGGGAAGAATATGATAATTTCCTTAATGAAAAAATGAACAAGTTTGATATTAAGGAATGGTAAAGCAGAGATTGATTTTAAATACTCTTTTGTCATGGCAATATGCTCTTTTAGGTGTAATCTGGCTTGGTGAAAATAGAAAGAAAAGAGAAATGAAAGAGGTGTAGGTGAGACAATATAAAATGTTTTTCATGGAATGAAAAATGAAGTTATGGCATAATATAGAAAGTTGTAAATCGGAATTTTCTTGACAAAGGAGAATAAAATTGTGAAACGAGAACAAGTGATGACTAATCCTAAAGATTTAGTACGTATTGAGCTGGAGAAGCAGGGATATGATATAAAAAATATTAAGATACCTAGAAGAGTATATTTGCTAGCAGATGGAATATATGATGCTATGTTAAGGGGAGGACAGGGAGAATAAGAAATTCTTATTGGAGTTAGGAAGAGGATATTCATTCGTTGCAAGGCAGAAGCATTTCAATGTTGATGGACGTCATTTCTATATTGATCTGGTATTCTATAATTATATTTTGAAATGTTTTGTCCTAATAGGCTTGAAGATTGGAGATTTGACGCATCAGGATATTGGACAGATGCAGATGTATGTAAATTACTACACTCGTCAGATGATGAATGAGGGAAACAATCCGCCAATTGGTATTGTACTTTGTGCAGATAAGAGCGATACATTGGTCGAATATACTCTTCCGGAAGACAATCGACAAATTTTTGCAGCAAAATACCTTCCTTATATGCCAACAAAAGAAGAATTAAAACGTGAGCTGAATTTGGAGGAGTTTGAGAAAGTTGAGTAAGAAGAAACTTACAGTTAATTTTTAAATCTAATATAGGAGATACTATGAATACAGAAATTAAAATTAATCTGCAGGATACACAATGGAAATTTGATTATGTCGACCATGATAGAAATATTGCCAGAGCAGTTGTTTATGATGAAAGTGGGCAATTCTATTTTGTAAGAGCAGAACGGGATGATGATTTTGGAAAAGCGACACTAATAGAAACTGCTGGTGGCGGTGTTGAGGAAGGTGAAGATTTACTTACTGCCGTAAGGCGAGAACTCAAAGAAGAATTGGGCATAAATGTGGCAGTAATTTGTAAAATTGGAGTTGTAAGTGATTACTATAATTTGATTCATAGACATAATATTAATAATTATTTTTTGTGTAGAGTTGAATCATTTGGCGATAAAAAATTGACAGAAGATGAGATAAAAAGTTTTCATTTATCGACATTGAAATTATCTTATGAAGAAGCCGTTAAAGAGTATGAATATAGATCAAACACAAGATTAGGAAAGCTTGTGGCAAATAGAGAATTACCGGTTTTGCATCGTGCAAAAGAAATTTTGGGAAGATAATATAAAACGGTTTTATAGCATGAAAAATGAAGTTATGGTATAGTATAGAGAGCTATAAATCGGATTTTTTTGAGAAAAGGATATAAAATTGAAAGTAATAGATATTGTTGGTGAAAAATATTTGGGTAAATGGAATAAAACAAGAACAGCTTGTAGAGGCATAATAATCGATGATGAAAAAATATTGCTCTCATATGAAACAGCAAATGACCAATGGATGATTCCCGGTGGTGGTTTAGAAGACAATGAAACTGATAAAGAGTGTTGCATACGCGAGATTGCAGAAGAAACAGGAATGATTGTAGATATTTCGGAGTGTATGCTTGAAATTGATGAATATTATGAGAATTGGAAATGGGTTAATAAGTATTTCATTTGTAAGGTTACTGGAACTACCGAAATAAAACTGACACAAAGAGAGCAAGAAGTTGGAATGATTCCTAAATGGCTTCCGGTAGATGAAATTAAAGAAATTTTTTCTAAGCATGGTACATATGCAGAGATAGATGAAATGCGAAGAGGTATGTATTTAAGAGAATATACAGCTTTAACAGAATTGATTTAATGAGAGAAAAATTAAAATTTGAAATTCGTGGAGGTGGATTTTATGTGGTTTTGGAGGTTTATGTTAATATGTGATCTGATAATTCCCATTGTTATGATTATTGGCGGAAGAATGATGTGGAAACATTGTCCAAAACGTATAAATGGCATAGTTGGATACAGAACAACTCGTTCGATGAAAAATATGGATACATGGAAATTTGCTCACGACTATTGCGGAAAACTTTGGTGGAAAATAGGATGGCTAATGATTATGCCATCTGTGGTGATACATCTTCTGGTATGCAATAGTAATGAGAATACCATTGGAATTGTAGGGGGAATTCTTGTGACAATTCAATGTATTATTTTGGTTGTATCGATTTATCCAACAGAGAAAGCTTAAAAAAAGCACTTTAATGATGATGGAACACGTAGATAAAATCTGGTTATTAGAATTGGAAAATCAGAATTTAATCAGGAGGAAAACTGATGAATATTACAGTATATCTTGGAGCATTTGAAGGAAAAGATCCAACATTGGCTGAAGCAGTCAAAGAATTGGGAGCGTGGATTGGAAAAAGCGGTAATTCGCTTGTGTATGGTGGATCAAAATCCGGATTGATGGGACTGATTGCCGAAAGTGTATTAAGTGCCGGAGGACAGGTTACGGGTGTTGAGCCACAGCTTTTTATTGACGAAGGATTTCAATATGATGGATTAACAGAATTGATTATTACAAAAGATATGACAGAACGTAAAATTAAAATGATTGAACTTGGCAATGCTTTTATTGCATTTCCAGGTGGAACAGGTACATTAGAAGAGATATCAGAGATTATGTCAAAGGTGTCACTAAAACAGCTAGATGCCCCTTGTATTTTATACAATCTTAATGGTTACTATGATAACCTTAAAGCACTTCTTACACATATGATTGAAATGGGGTTGTCATCAGAAGAAAGACAAAAAGGAATATATTTTGCAGATAGTTTGGAGCAAATAAAAGAGATTTTAGAAAGGGCATAATCGGTTGTCATCGTTGGATAAACTAAATCTAGAGTTGATTTAATAACAGAGCCATTAGGGTTACCAATTGAATGGTACTATGAATGGGTTATGATTTAATAGTAATTATGATAAAAGTCTGGGATGTAACTTTACTTGGGTAACAATGGTGGAATTTACAGTTTGGCTGGATTTGCATTTTGTGTTATAATGTAGTAATTAAAATTTTGAGGAGATGGTAAAAAGTTATGAAGAGAATAATTGAAAATCAAATATTTAGAAACTTATTATCGGCAGTAATATTCGGAGTAATCTATTCGATATTATCTTTCATAGATAAAGGATATGTGGAAATCGGTATGGTATTAACAACCATGTCAATTTATTTCCTATTTATGTGTTTTCTGTACTTCATTGCACAAAAACTTAGAAAAACTAACAAAAGATAATATAGTGGAGTTAAAAATAGAGATTTTACGCCAATGTAGGAAAAATGTATAAAGTTTTAGTGGTAATGGATGTTCTGGAAGAACACAAATTGATCTTGGAAGCAGTATCTTCAGATATAAAAATAGAATATATTCCTGCGAGGTTAGTAACGCCTAAAGATGTGGAATTTGTAGATATGATAATAGGAAACCTCAACCCTCAGCTTTTGAAATATTGTAAAAAACTTAAATTATTGCAGTTAAATAATGCCGGAACAGAGGGATTTACAACAGAGGGAATTCTCCCTAGTGGAGCATTGCTTGCAAATGCGACCGGGGCGTATGGATTAGCTATTTCAGAACATATGATAGCTTCGTTATTATGTCTTATGAAAAAGTTGGATTTATATAGAATGAACCAATTAAGGAAAAAATGTTACAGTGAAGCCGGAGTATGTTGAATCTATACATACAATGAATGATTTTTATACATGTCTTAGTGAAACCGATATCGTCGCTACTTGTTTGCCGGGATATTCAGATACTTTCAATGTTTTTGACAAAAAAGCATTTGAAGCTATGAAAGATGGAGCATACTTTTTGAATGTTGGTCGAGGAACAGCTGTAGACACAGAAGCTCTTTGTGATGCATTGGAAAGTGGAAAACTTGCGGGTGCGGCACTTGATGTGACAAATCCGGAACCACTTCCTTCAAATCATAGATTATGGACTATGCAAAATGTACTTATTACTCCACATGTATCCGGAGGTTATCATGTTAGAGCTACTCATGATAAAATTGTGCAAATTGCTGCTAATAATCTTTTGCATTTAGTGAATCAGGAAATGTTTGAAAATATAGTCGATATGAGTACCGGGTATCGAATAAATCGGGATTTGTAAAGGAGAGAGAGTAAATGGATTTGAACAAGATGATACCTAAAGTAGGCTCAGCAATCGTAACAGTGACAGTATTTCTGTTTGCAATATTTCTGATAATCAATTTTTCTATGGGTAGCTACTTTGTCTGTCTTATCCTGCCGATAGGGTTTATCATGATGACGGCAGGTCTGCACAACGAGTGCGAAGGTGACCGCAATGTCACCGCGAATATCGGTTTGATCCTTGCGGCGGTGTACAGCACAATTATTATGCTTGTCTATTATACACAGCTGACTACGGTAAATAATGAACAGTTGAATGAACAAGCAACAAAACTGTTAGAATTCGGCAAGTTGGGGCTTATCTTCAACTATGATCTACTCGGCTACGGTGTGATGGCACTTTCTACTTTTTTCACGGGACTTTCAATGAAGCCGAAGAATAAGACGGATAAGTGGCTCAGAGCGTTGCTGATGATACACGGAGTATTCTACTTCAGCTGCACATTTATGCCGATTACGGGAATGTTCGCAAGGATGTCCTCTGGCGGAAACGGAATCGGCGGAAGGATTGCTCTTTTTGCTTGGTGTGTATATTTTCTGCCCATCGGAATACTTTCATTTCTTCATTTCAACTTCAGAAAAAGATGAAATACGGTACATATTACTTAGTGGCAACTTCTAGTTGTTAGAATTGAAAAAAATCGGAATTTTATTTATGGAAAGAACCCAACAATATCCAATATGTAGAACAGTTTAATAAATTTGAATTCTAGGAGGTAGGATAATGCAAGATGTTATGAATGTTAATCAGAAAGAATATAAAATTGTGAAGTTATTAGGACATGGAAAAGGTGGTTATTCTTATTTAGCAGAACGAGAAGGTAACTTTTATGTGTTAAAGCAGATACACCATGAACCATGTGAATATTACTCATTTGGCAATAAAATTGAAGCGGAACAAAATGATTATAATAGACTGCTGCAAACAGGAATTAGAATTCCAAGAATGCTAGACATTGATATAGCAAATGAAAGAATATTAAAAGAATATATTGATGGACCAACTATATATGATTTAGTGAAAAATGATACAATGAAAGATTTGTATTTGATGCAAATGAGAGAAATGGCAAAGGTAGTATATGAAGCAGGTTTGAATATAGATTATTTTCCGACTAATTTCATTGTACAAGATGAACAGATTTTTTATATTGACTATGAATGTAACAATTACATGGATGAATGGAATTTTGAAAATTGGGGAATTAAGTACTGGTCTAAGACACAAGAATTTATTGATTATGTGGAACAGCATTAGTTATATAAAATTCTAATTTTATGAACTGTGAAATCGGAATTTGAAGGAGAAATGTTATGAAAATTGAACACATTGCTTTGTATGTAAATAATTTGGAAGAAACTCGCTACTTCTTTATGAAGTATTTAGATGCAAAATCCAACGAGGGATATTATAATTCAAAAACAAATTTCCGTTCATATTTTCTTTCGTTTGATGGAGATACACGGCTTGAAATCATGAACAAGCCAGAAATGCCGGATTTTCCAAAAGAGCTTGCTCGCACTGGGTATGCACACATCGCATTTAGCGTAGGTAGCAAAGAAAAGGTTGATGCCTTGACTGCAAAACTGAAGAATGACGGTTATAAAGTTGTTAGTGGACCACGGACAACGGGAGATGGTTACTACGAAAGCTGCATTGTTGCAATCGAAGGAAATCAAATCGAAATCACGGTTTGAGTCTGATAACTCCCGGTTGTTGTAATTTAAAAAATTGAAATTTTGCGAAGTGGAACAAGCTTGAGGTAAGAGGTGATTTTCTATGAAAGTATATTACAAAGGAGTTTTATGCAATCTCGCCACATATCGTGTTATGGGAGAAGATAAACCCGCATTATATTATATTGATAGCCCAGACCAAGAAACAATGCTTAAAGCAGGATTTGTAGATGTTCAGCCCTGCTTATGGGTCAAAGTATTAACCGATGAGGAATATAGTGAAATTACTAATATTTCGGATTAAATAGACAACTTCAAGTTTATAACCTGCAAAATCTAGAGTTGATGACTCATAAAAAAGAAAATTTTGGAGTTCTATTATGGAAAAATATTTGAAAGAAACAAAAATGTTGGATTATTCAAGCAAAAACATACAGCAATTAATACAGGAAAGAAACTGGAATGATATAGAAGAATTTGAACGATTAAAATCAATTTATAATTTTGTAAGAGATGAGATATTGTTTGGATATAATATTGATGATAATATTTCTGCATCAAAAGTTTTGGCAGATGGTTATGGGCAGTGCAATACAAAGGGAACGTTGTTCATGGCATTATTAAGAGCTTGTAATATTCCTTGCAGAGTACATGGATTTACCATTGATAAAGAATTACAAAAGGGGGCAATGACAGGAATTGTATATAAAAATGCACCTCAAAATGTATTTCATAGTTGGGTTGAAGTGTACTTTGAAAATAAATGGTATGAATTGGAGGCATTTATTCTCGATATAGGGTATTTGAGAAAGTTGCAAAGGAAAAATAGCTGTTGTACAGGAGCATTTTGCGGTTATGGTGTAGCAGTTAAAGATTTTAAAAATCCGATTATTGATTTTGACAGAAATAATACATATATTCAGAGCGAAGGAATCAATCAGGATTTTGGAGTCTATGATTCACCTGATGATTTGCTAAAAGAACATCATCAGGAAGTGTCTGCGATAAAGAAATTTTTATATAGAAATTTAGGCAGACACTTAATGAATCGAAATGTTAAAAAAATCAGGAATTCTTAAATTTCAGTTTAAAGAATTATAAAATCACAATTTTAGGAGGAATGACTAATGGCATTTTCACTTTATTATGAGGCAACAAGAAAAGAGCCTTTGACAAAACAAGAAAAAACAATTATCAAAGAAATCTTGTAAAAGTATTGTTCTGAATATCCATTTAAGCGTAAAGTTGAGGATTTTGATATATATGATGATTCTGAATACAAAGGTGATATTATTTTTAGTGGTGCTACAAAACTCCCTGGAAATGGACCTGAAACACTTTTCGAGGTTGCAAACTATTGGTTGAAATGTCTTACAGAAGTAACTCAACTCTTGTCAAAGGCGACATGGAATATAACATTTGATGATGTAGACTTAATTTTTGACTCAAATGTTGGCTGGCGTTTTCCAACAGATGAGGAATATAAGAAGCAAAAACAAAACGGCTAGGAGAGAACTTATTTATGAATAGTTTTACATGTACATTAGAACAAAGAAATGTGGAGGTAACTAAAAGTGAAAAAAGCATTATTGGTAGTAGACATGCAAAATGTATGTGTTGGAGAAAAACATGCACCATTTTTTAAATACAGTAATAAAAATTTAATTAGCGAGGTTAATAAAGTTATAGATGCTAATGAAAATAATTTGGTTGTTTATATAAAAAATGTTATGAAAAGAAATTTAATAAACAAATTTGCGCCATTTCATGCGTATGAAGGAACAGAGGAAATTGAATTGGTCAAGGATTTACATATTGTATCGGATAATGTATATATAAAATATAAAGGTGATGCTTTTACTAATTCTGAGCTTGATACTTTATTAAAAGAACACGATATTGAATATGTTGAGGTTGTAGGTGTAGATGGTGGCGGATGTGTTGCACTGACAGCATTGGGAGCTATAAAGAATGGATATAAAGTAATAGTGAATGAAGCAGCAATTGGAACAATGTTTGATAAAAACAGAGATAAATATTTCAAAAAACTTCGTGATGCGGGTGCAGAATTTATTTAGATAGTTCAAATGATAAGTCCTCAAAAATAAAACATGAAAACTTAAAAGTATAGAAAAACTTTAATTGAAAGAGAATTCAATGGCTGTAATTTGGATGGAGATTTAAGTGCATTATCCGAAGCTGAAAATCTAAAGAAAGTATTATTTAAAAATGGAGATGTGAATTATAAACGACAGACTTTGATAAACTTCATAGTGTAGAAGGATGACACTGGATTTACAGGACGACTCAATTGTGTTTTTGGATGAGATATTGGTAAATGATAAGATAAAGAAGTTGGCTATTTAAAATGGTGAACTCAGGTTTGGAAATGAACTGGTAACAAATAATATGCAACTTGAAGAACTTGTTATTTTAAGTGTAAAACTGATAGATAAGAATTATCATGAAATAGAGTTCGACAAATATTTTATAGACTCACTTAAGACGCTTACTATAACAGACAGCAATTTGTTAGATATATCGCGGGTATTGAAAATCTTGAAGAATTGGACATATCAGGCAATTATGTAAGTTATGTTAGGGAAATTGTGAATTTAAAAGAAACTTAAGAAATTAGATATAAATGATAATACAATATCGGATTTACCGGAAGAATTGAAAAGGTTGGAGTATTGAGTGATATATTTTAGGACGATATTGAAAATTTAATGATAATAGGACAGATTTGATAAGATAATATTTAAATATAAATTGTATATAATGAAGTTTTATGATATATTATTTTTTTCGGTATAGAAAATATGATAAATTTACTAAGGAGAATGCTATGACAATTTATGAATTACTTGATAAAAACGGAATATCATACACAAAAATTAATGTAAAAAAAGGAATGAATATGTTTAAAATTGGGAATACAAATGTGTTGTTTAAAGTAAATAATAATAATCAATTTTCATTACAAAGAGATGTATTTAGAATACTTGAAAGCAATTGTGATTTCTATGCATTATTATTGTTGAACAGTGTTGGAA